>Ga0123356_10000290_pt1 | contig 57659 bp, 48 predicted proteins | sample TergutEmb28metaG_2_FD_92546 | JGI IMG/M metagenome (GOLD analysis project Ga0123356, IMG submission 92546) | Embiratermes neotenicus P3 segment gut microbial communities from Petit-Saut dam, French Guiana - Emb289 P3 | ecosystem: Host-associated > Arthropoda: Insects > Digestive system > Gut ...
AGTGACAGGAACAGTAGTATGCAAAATAAAAGTAAAATTACCGCTGCTGGAATTAGGGTTTGGCAAAGTTATTTCACTTGGTAATAGATGAACAGCGCCCATAACGGGGTCAAAAAGAATTTCAGGGGTTTCGATCCAGATGCCGCCTAATTTTTCTACGGTTAATTCAGATGTGGGGTACGCCAGCCATCCTGTAAGTGTAAATGCCGTATCAGGTGTAAACTCAATCGTAAAGTTTCTGTCATGTCCTAAACGAATATCTCTGACATTCGGCGAGATATTACCCTGTACCGGATTGCTTGTTCCCCACGCAGCAGGGTATGCAATGCTGACGTTCAGCTTCGCCGCATTTGCCCATGCTACTTCATCATCAATCCTTTGCATAAAATCATGATCAACATCACAGCTTACAATGAGCAAAGAGCAGAGAACAGTGAGCAAAGAGCAGTTAACGGAGAACAGAGAACAAAGAGCAGAGAGAACCGGCTTTTTCCTAGTTTTTTTCATTATTCTTTGTTCTTTGCTCTTTGTTCTTTGTTCTTTTTTCATTGTTATCTCCCCTTTTTTTAGCAAATTGGGAATTTAAACGTCCCTTTAAATTCCCAATTGTCCGCTGATTTTATGGGGTAAACAGTATGCTTTGCATGGGCTGAAAATCATTATCATCTTCATTAAAACGAACATTTTATTGAGGTAACATGACTATATTTATTAAAATAATACTATAATGAAATGAAATTAATCCCTGCGTCTGGCGGGATATTTTCTGGATGAAAATGGGAATTTAAAGGGACATATAAATTCCCAACCCCCCCTTCTTCCTCTCTCCCCGTGTCTTTGCGCCCTTTGTGCCTTTGTGTGAGTCCTTCCCAACCCCTCCCCCGTTCGTGCGGTTCGTGGTAAAAAAAAGCACCTCCTTTTTTTAAAACCCACCTCTAGTTAGATACTATCATACTATTAAATAAAAGGGAAGTATTTAAACTAACAATGTATAACTATTTTCTAACTATGTAAGCGGTTTTCCCACTTTGTAGGTTTATACAGCCCATTCAACGATATTACGCTTTTCGCGGCTAAAAACAACCCCAACTTTAACAAGTTTCTTTCCGCTGTCAGCGTATATCGAAGCATAGTCTTTATCTTCGATTTGCCACATTGCGTCCTCTACAGGTTTGTCTATTTTAAACTCGAAAATGTAGATGTATTGCCCAGCGAAAATTACACTGTCTATTCTGCCGTTTGCGGTATGCACTTCGTTGCAGCAGCGTAAACCAAGCATATTAATTATATTGGAAACCGCGAATTCAAAGTAGTATTCGGTTATTTTGCTGCTAAGGGAATAGTCAACCTTGTTAAGATACATTTTTAGCATTGTAAAAAATTCCTGCGGTTTTCCTTCTAAAAGAGATTTTACCAGCTTTGAAGATGTGGATTTTTTTAATATTTCATCTGTTTTGGAATATTGCCTTGAAAGGAATTTTGCCAAAGACTGGCGTACTTCGACATTCGGGTAATTCAATTTATAATAACCTGTTATAGCATCATAACCGGAAATAGTTAAATATCCTGCCTGGTACAATAAAGGAAACAGCGTTATCGTATCATCCCTGTAGTCGCTAAAGTCATCGGCTTCCATTTCTGCTTCTTCAATCTCTGCCGCATTTACATTTTTCATTTCAAAGTATTTAATCACAAATGAAGGCCAGCCGGTTTTACTCCAATACGGTTCAAATCCGGCATAGTTATCAAAGTGATTTAATAATCCATAAGTATTGTATACTGATATTTGATCCTTTGTAAAAAAATAGCCATTGTAATATTCTCTTAGTTTAAAAAGATATTTTTCACGTCCGTCGTGTAATTTTGCATACATATCTATTTCCGGTTTAAAGGTGCTCTCAAGCTCCTCCTGCGTTATTCCGCAAATGTCGCTATATTCCGTCATCATAGAAATGTCTTTTACCTGATTCATTCCGGAAAACAAACTTACTTGTGAAAACTTTGTAATACCTGTAATAAAAGAAAAGCGTATAAACGCGTCATACTGTTTAATTACGCTGTAAAAGCCTTTTAATGTTTCCCGCAGTCTTTTATTTATTTCCGGCTGATCAATAGTGTTTAAAAGCGGGTTATCGTATTCATCGATTATAATAACAACTCTTTCAGGTTTCCCGGAAAGCTCTGTTATAATACGGGCAAATCTATTTGCAATACTGCTGTTTTTATCCACAGATATACCGTAATTCTTGCAAACATTGTCTAATTGAATATTTATGGTACCAATCAGCGTTTCTTCCCCATTTTTTGTAAAATCATCCGCCACCAATCCAATATGGATCACAGGATATTCTTTCCATTCCCAGTCTTTTTTTTCTATATCAAGCCCTGCAAAGGACTCTTTTTGTCCTTTGAATAAAGTCTCTATTGTGGAGCATAAAACAGATTTCCCAAAACGCCGCGGTCGGGACAGAAATACGGCTTTATACCTGTCAGCCATTTCATAAATGTGCCTGGTTTTATCTACATATACATCATAATTTCTTCGAAGCTCGCTGAATGTCTGTATTCCGCCAATCGGCATTTTTCTTTTATTCATAGCTTTATTATAAATGACTATTGGAAAATTAACAACTCATTTTTTAGCTAGCCGCCCACAAACAAAACTTCCGGCTCCAGAATAAATCCTGTTTTTTCCTTTACTTTTGCGGCAACTTCGTCCATTAAAGCGTGGATATCAGAAGCTTTCGCGTTACCTGTATTTATAACGATATTGCCGTGAAAGGGGGCTATCTGCGCACCGCCTTTTTTCATGCCTTTTAAGCCAAGTTCGTCTATTATTTGACCTGTTGGTTTTCCAAACTGTTGATTGTTTTTAAAAGCGGAGCCCGCGCTGGGGAATTGATAATGGCCTTTTTCATAACGGTCTTCGCGGTTTTTATCCATTTCCAATAATATCTTTTCTTTTTCACCTTTTTTTAAATTAAAAGAAGCGCTTATAATTATACAGTCCATTTCCTGAAAAGGACTTTTTTTATAACCAAAGGAATTTATAATAGTTTCAATTTCGATTCTTTTTATTGTATATTCGTTATGTTCATCTTTTGCGATAACTTCTATCCACTTTAAAACATCTGCAATTTCTTTGCCGTAACAGCGTGCGTTCATCCAGAGGGCGCCGCCTATTGTGCCGGGCATTCCCGCAAGAAATTCAAGCCCTGATAAACCCGCCGCTGCTGCAATATCACAGGCTGCGTCTATTGATGTTCCGCTTTTTAAAATAATTTCTTCTTCTCCCGCGCTTATTGACCATACGCTCTCCCCTGTCCAGTCGTTCATATCCAGAACAATGCCTCTTATTCCATTGTCTGATACAACGATGTTTGCTCCCGCGCCCAAAATAAAAACAGGGATATTATCTTTTCGCGCATGGGTAAGCAGATCAACGCAAAATGAAGTAAAACCTTCTCCAACAGGATATATCCAGCAATCGGCGGGACCGCCGACTTTGAAAGTTGTATGTTCACTCATCGGCTCTTCATAGCGGATATCAATTTCGCAGGGAAAACATTTTGAAAATATATCTTTATATTTATTCAAGCTCTATTCCCAGCCCTTCCGCTATGCGTCTTGCTTTTCTTGCTATACTTTCATTTCTGTCTTTTGTAAGAGTTATAATATGCTCCCTAAGGCTTGTTAAATTATTATTTGCGGCTATATCAAGAGCGTATAATTTTTCCATAACAGTTCCTGTCTGAAAAAACCTGACTGCTATATTTGTAATTTCTGTCTTGTCTCCTTCTATTACTGTTTCTCCTACAATACGCAAAAAACCATTGTAAAGATTATTCTGATTTTTGGTTTTTGCTTCATTTAGCTCAATTACAAGTTTACTAAAATCTTTTCCGTTTGTGTTTTTCATCAGCATATCGGCGGCAAGGATTCGGATACGATCCGAATTTTTTCTTTCCAGAAACAGGCTTTCAAGAATCTCTATTGCTTCATTATTTGCAATGGCTCCAAGCGCCCGGATTGCTTCGTCTCTGACATTGGGCACATCATCACGTTCGGCTCTGAATTTTAAAAACGGAACTGCCGCTGCGAGTTTCCGCTCACGGCTTGCCTGTGCCGCAGCAAGACGGGATCTGTAATAGGAATCACGGAACGCGTCCAGAATGGCAGCGTCTACCCTGTCACCGGAAAAAGGTCCTAAAGCGGCGACTGCTGCGGAGCGCACATTCGGATCTGACGCGGCTACGCAGGTTAAAACCGCATCCAGCCCTTCGCTGTCGCCGGTTTTGGATAGCGCGTCAAGTGCGGCAATACGCAAGGGGATACGTTCGTCTGTGTTCACCGCGATTTCCGAAAGCAGCTTAACCCCTTTTTTGGAGCCTGTAGCTCCTATCGCGGTAATTATAACAGAGCGGTTTTCATTGCCCGGCTCCCTGTTGCTATAGTAGTCTATAAGAAAATCAGCTGCTTCATCCGCCAATTCGCCGCTGGCAGATCCTGCCCTTCCAAGCGCGCGGAAGCCGGCGTTTAAAAAACGTCTTTCTTCGGTATCCAAAATCTCTATTAGCACAGGCACTGCTTTCGCGGACTTTATCCTGCCAAGATAATCAATCGCGGAAAGCACAGTCTCATTAGTCTCATCCTCCCTTTCCGTAATAGCCCTTAAAGCCCTGGTTTCAAGCCCTGCCTTTTCACGCTCTCCAAAAAAACCAAATACTCCGGTAAGTATCCTCTGGTTGCGCGTATTATCAACCAAAGCAATAAGTTCATCATCCAGGTAATCAACATTTTCTGTTCTAATCGTTTGTATCAAATTAGCAATTTCTGTCTCAGTCCCAAATTTGATTATATCCAGGCGAGAGGCTTCAGTATTCTGTTGAGCATGAAGATTAATATTAATAAAAACAAATAAAAGAATTAACCACGAACCAAACGAACATGTTCGTGTTGGTTTGTGTTCGAACCGAATGTTCGAGTTCGCGGTAATTTTTTTTCTTAAAAAATCAATCATTTCTCATTCCTCTTCATAATTAGATAAAAAATCCTTTTTAAATGCAAGGAATCTGTCCTCTTCTATGGCTTTGCGGGCATCTTTAACAAGTTCTTGTATAAAGTACAAATTATGGTAACTTGCCAGCATGGAGCAAAGTATCTCCTTTGTTTTAAAAAGATGGCGTAAATACGCGCGGGAGTACTCCCTGCAAACTTTACAGCCGCACTCTTTATCTATCGGCGTAAAATCAAGTCTGTTATCGCTTCTTTTTAGGGAAAACGGTCCTTTTCGGGTATATACCCTGCCGTTGCGGGCTTCTCTTGTTAAAAGTACGCAGTCAAACATGTCTATACCGTATTCTATGGCGCTTAAAATGTACTGGGGAGTGCCTATGCCCATTACATAACGGGGTTTTTCTTCGGGCAGCAATACCGCTGTCGCTGCCATGGTTTCGTAAAAAAGTTCAGCAGGCTCCCCTACGGAAAGCCCCCCTATCGCGATGCCGTCTGTTCCTGATTCCGAGCAAATCGCGGCGCTTTCTTTTCGTAAATCCATAAAAAAATTTCCCTGTACTATACTAAACAGACTTCCTTTGTATCCGTTACAAACCGCCTCATCCCATGTATTTTTTGCCCTTCCTAGCCAATCAGCAGTTATTTCAAGCGCTTTTTGCGCTTCTTTTCTTGACGCTCCCCAATGAGAACAATAATCAAGCTGCATCTGTATATCACTGTTTAAATTTACCTGTATTTCTACTGTTTTTTCCGGGCTTAAAAATATTTTAGCGCCGTCTATATGAGATTGAAACCAGACTCCTTCATTTTTAATTTTTCTTAGTTTGGAAAGTGAAAAAACCTGAAACCCTCCGGAATCTGTCAGTATATTTCTGTCCCAGTTCATAAATTGATGAAGCCCTCCGGCTTCTTTTATTACATCATCACCCGGTCTTAAAAAAAGATGATATGTATTGGAGAGTATTAAATCAAACCCTATTTGTTTTAAATCATCTGATGTTAACGCTTTTACCGCCGCGCTTGTTCCCACCGGCATAAATACAGGTGTTTGCACATCTGTGTGAGCAAGATGCAGCACGCCTGTTCTTGCTAAACACGAACTGTCTTTTTTTTTAACGGTAAAAAACATTATGTTTTGGCGCTCCTTAATAAAAGAATGCCTATAACTATAAATAATAAAACAGGAAACCATGCTCCTACAAAAGGATGTATATAATTAAGACCTGCCAATGTCATGCTTAACATTTCCGCAATATAATAAATTACAGCGACAGAAAGACTTGTAAAAAGGCTCATTAAAAGTATGTTTTTTCTGAATCTGCCGCCCATCGGTATTGAAAGTATCATTACTATAAGAGATGCCGCGGCAAAAGAAAAACGATGATAATATTTAGCCTGTACCTGAGAATACGGAAGTCCAGCTGAACGCAGGTCTTTAACCAAAAGCCCAGCGTCTCTTGCAGAAAGTTCATCTACAACAACAGCATGCCGCCTGAATGTATCAGGATGCTCATTGTATAAATCGTTTAAACCAAGGGGGCTTATCCGTAAAACACCGTCCACATATTGATATATTACAGCGTTCCTGAATTCCCAATGTGTTTCTTTCCATTCGGCGGAAGGAGCGCGTATTTCAGAAATAAACTCTCCTTCTTCATCCATTTCTACGATAATAACGCCGTTTAAAATCTGTTTATCATAATCAAAATAGTCAACCGCGTAAATGATACGCCCGTTTTTTGCCCTTATAACAATATCGGTATTTGATTCTGTAACATGCTGCCTTAAAGCGCGTCTTGTTAATTCATTTTTTATTTTTAATGTCGGGATAACAAGTTTATCATCCAGAAAAAAAGAAAAAACAGAGGCTGCCAAACCTACAGCTACAAGAGAAATGCTGAAGCGCCAGAATGGTATGCCGGATGAAAACACTGTTGTAAGTTCATTTTTTGCGTATAAATCCCCAAGCGTATAGGCTGCCGCGAAGAGCAGGGAAATCGGCATTGCGTAAGAAATACTTTTGGGAATAAAATAAAAACTTATTTGCAGAATAACCGCGATAGATACCTCATTGTTTAAATAACGCACTAAATTGGAAAAAAGATCGATTAATAAAAGCAAAAAAACAAACATGGAAATAGCGATTAAAAAAATAGGGAAAAACTGACGTAATAAATATCTATCCAATAGCATTACTTTTGCGATTCTGTTTGAGTTCATTTCCTAACCCTGATAATCGCAAGAGCTATTCCGCTTACAAGAGATAATATATTGGGCAGCCACATAGACCAGAACGGCGGTGTTCCTACACGAAGCCCCATTGTCTGTCCTATAAAAAGCAGCGACCAGTAAACAACAGAAATAATAACGCCGAAAATAAACCCTACAGTCTGCCCGCTCTTTTTAGCCATAAGTCCAAGTGAAACCGCGAGAAATACAAAACAAAACGCGCCGAAAGGGACTGAGAATTTTCTGTATATCTCTATTACATAAATAGTAAGGTTTCTGTCATTCTTAATTGCGTTAACCGCGGATGCTTCTCTCATGTAACTTGCGGCTATTGAATTTCTTCTGTTCCAGCTTTCAGCCTCAGGTCCGCCTCTTAATGCGCCCTCCAGCAGAAAACCATGATTTACGGCGCGAATTTTTCTGTCATTTACCCTTTCTGCCAAATCATCTCTTCTTTTTATTATCTGTGTATTAACATCCCTTGAACTCATTTCTCTTGGGCTTATGCTTACGGCAGCCTGTATAATATCATCATTTGAAACCCAGTATTGAAGCAGCTCAGTCCTCGCGTAATCATAATCTTCCCTTACCATCTCTTTTGATGAATGTATAAAAGCGCTTTGAAGATCAAGGCTTAAGCCTTCTCTTCCGCCGTCCCTTAATTCTGCCGTATTTGCCATGATTACACGGCGTTCTCCGTCATCTGTTTTATCCAGTATTAATAAATTATTTATAACATTGCCCGTAACGCCGCCTGTGACAATTACAGTATTCTGCCATCTTTTTACGGCATTTGCCTGAAGTTCCAGCGCCGGGGTAGAAACAAGTATCTTGCGCCATAGTTTGTTAAATTGAATTGTACCTGCAGGAAGCAAAACATCATTTGTAAAAAACGATAATAACGATATTAGTATTCCAATTGTAATTGCGGGATAAAATACGGTTTTATATGATAATCCCGATGACAGCATTACAAGAATTTCATTGTCGGATGTTAACCTGCCTACTGTCATAAGAGTTCCAACAAGCGACGCAAACGGCGCGGACATGGATATTACTGTAGGCAGAGAAAAAAGTATTAAAAGCGAAACCTGATCAAAGGGCACTCGCTTTGTAAGAACTTCCTTTGCCATAAGCAGTATCTGGTTTACAAAAAAAATAAAAAAGAAAAATAAAAAACATATAAAAAAAGAAAAAAGCATTTCTGAAAATATATATCTGAACAGGGTGGGAGAAATTACTCGTTTGCTTTCCAGATAATCATCTTTAATCATCTTTTAAACCCCGGTTGAACCAAAACCGCCAATTCCCCTTTTGGTACAGGAAAGCGACTGGGCCTGCGCAATTTCAGCCCGAACGACAGGCGCTATTACAAGCTGGGAAATTCTGTCCCCGTCTTTAATTATAATATCTTCTGTGCCCAAATTTATTAAAATTACCTGAATTTCTCCGCGATAATCTGAATCTATTGTACCTGGGGTATTAAGCACTGTAACCCCGGATTTCGCGGCAAGCCCTGAACGGGGACGCACTTGCGCCTCATAACCTTGAGGTATTTCCGCTTTTAAACCCGTGGGTATTCTAACTCTTTTTAAAGGCGGGATTATAACATCCGCGTCAAGAAACGCGCGTAAATCCATGCCCGCAGCACCCTGGCTTTCGTATTCAGGAAGGGTTATGCGTTCATGGGCTTTTACAAATCTTATAACCACCGCAAACCTTCACTTAATTTATCTTCGCTGACCGTGATTACTTCTTGGGCGTTCTTCTCTTCGCTTGTTTTCCTGCGGCGGCGGCGCGCCGTCCGGATCAATCGCGTCTATATACGAAAGATTCAGCCGTCCCATTTTATCAATTTCCATTAATTTTACAGGTATCTGCTGTCCTTCTTTTAATACATCAGTAACATTCGCGATTCTTTGCCTGGAAAGTTTGCTTATGTGAACCATTCCTTCCTTGCCGGGAAGTATTTCTACAAACGCTCCGTAATCCATAATACGCTTTACAACGCCGTTGTATACCCTGTTTATTTCCGGATCAGAGGCTATTCCCATAACGGCAATTCTTGCTTCTTCTGCATCCTTCGTGTTTTTGCCGAATATTGTAACGGTTCCGTCGTCTTCCGTATTTATTTTTACAGAATACTGTTCGCATAATGCCTTGATGTTTTTTCCGCCGGGTCCTATAAGAGCGCCTATTTTGTCGATATCAATACGCAATGTAACAATCTTAGGCGCGTATTCGCTGATTTGCTCCACAGGTTTATCGATACATTTATTCATGATAGAAAGAATATGCAATCTTCCGCTTTTTGCCTGATCGAGCGCTTTGCTCATAATCTGCGGGCTTACACCTGCGATTTTTATGTCCATCTGAAAACCGGTAATTCCATCTTTGGTTCCCGCAACTTTAAAATCCATGTCTCCAAGATGATCTTCTTCGCCCAGAATGTCAGATAACACAGCAAACCTGCTGCCGTTTTCTTCTGTTATAAGACCCATCGCGATTCCCGCTACAGGTTTTTTAATTGGTACACCGGCATGCAGCATGGAGAGAGTGCCTCCGCATACAGATGCCATGGAAGATGAGCCGTTGGATTCCATTGTTTCAGATACTACCCTTATTGTGTATGGGAATTCTTCTTTTGAAGGAATCATTGCTTTTAAGGAACGCTGGGCTAAATTTCCATGCCCAATTTCGCGCCTGCCTGTCCCTGTTCTGCCGACCTCTCCGACAGAGTACGGAGGGAAGTTATAATGCAGCATGAAGTTTTCGCGCTTGTCGCCTTCAATGTCATCAAAGATTTGCTCGTCAAAAACAGTTCCAAGTGTTGTTACAACGAGAGCCTGTGTCTCGCCGCGCGTAAAAAGCGCAGAGCCGTGCGTTCTTTGCAGGATCTCAATTTCGCAGGTAATGCCGCGGATATCTTCAAGACCTCTTCCGTCTACGCGCTTTCCGTTATTTAAAATGGAAGTGCGTAAAATTTCGTACTGCATATCTTCAAAGAGCGCGTTAAAAAGTTTTTTCTGTTTTTCATCTTCCAGAGACGCTGCATGAAGAGCCGCATATTCTGTTTTTACGGCTTTTATGCCGTCATGTCTTTCATGCTTTGTCGGCAGGAAGCACGCTTTTTCCAGTTTTGGGAAAGCTTCTTTACGGATGGCATCCGCGTTTTCCAGTGAATAGGTTGGCACAATAAGGGGAAGTTTTTCTTTTCCGGCAATTTCCCTCAGTTTTTCCTGTAAAGCGCAGAATTCTTTTATCATTGCATGCGCTTTATCAAGAGCCTCAAGCATCAGCTCTTCGCTTACTTCTTTTGCTCCGCCTTCCACCATTGTAATGCCGTCTTTAGTCCCTGCGACAATAATTTCCATTGTGGATTTTTCTATCTGTTCATAGGTAGGATTTACAATAAGCTCGCCGTTTACCTGACAAACACGCACTCCCGCTACAGGTCCGTTAAACGGAATGTCAGAAATATGCACAGCCGCAGAAGACGCGATGATCGCAAGAATGTCCGGGGGATTTATCTGATCTGTAGAAAGAGTTGTAGGGATCAATTGAATTTCACGCCCGAAACTTTTTTCAAACAAGGGACGCATTGGCCTATCGATAAGACGGGAAACAAGTATTTCCTTGTCTTTTGGGCGGCTTTCCCTTTTAATAAAACCGCCGGGAATTTTACCCGCGGCATAATATTTTTCGTTATATTCGACTGTAAGAGGTACATAGTCAATACCTTCTACAGATTCCGATGAACAGCAGACTGTTGCAATTACTGCCGAACCTGCATATTGCGCAAAAACAGAGCCGTTTGCCTGTCTTGCAATTCTGCCGGTCTCAAGAATTAATTCTTTACCGGCGACTGTAAGTGTTACTTTTTGCATCATTATTTACGCAATCCCAACTCTTTTATAAGTTTGCGGTAGCCATCCAGATTTATACGCTGAATATACTTTAACATCCTGCGCCTTTTTCCAACCAGTATTAAAAGTCCTCTCTGAGCGGATTTGTCTTTTTTAAACTGCTTGCAATGCTCTGTAAGCTGATTGATCCGTTCAGTAAGAAGAGCAATCTGAACTTCCGTCGCGCCTGTATCTTTTTCATTTTTGCCGAATTTGACAACAATTGATGCTGCGCTTTCTTTTTTTAAAGCCATATCTTTTTTTCTCCTAATTTGTAATTATATTGTCATAAAATTAAAAAAGTGTCAATACATCGTAATATACAATTATTTTGGAAATTTACAGTTTTTTATGATTGAAAACAAAGGCATATTTCCATTTTTCTTCGTTTTTTTCGATAATTGCTATGAGGGTTTCTGCTTTGTAGATTGCTAATGAATTTTGGGAAGAGTTCTCGCGGAGACGCAGAGGCGCAGGGGACGCGGGGGAAGAGGGGGAAGAGGGGAAAGGGAAGATTTGGTTTAGGGGTTTGCCGTGTATGATGTGTGTTTTTTCCTGTTCTGTTGCTTCGTAGCAGGGGATTCCCAGGGTGGCTATTATTGATTTATCTATGGGGTGTATTTTTATTTGCTCTTCTTTGTGTCTTTGTGCCTCTGTGTGAGAGAATCCTCCAACCTGTGTCCGTAACAGGGAGTTTAAATGCCCCCTGCTTCCTGCCGCAAGGGCAATGTCCCTTGCAAGGGAGCGGATGTAGGTGCCTGAGGAACAATGTACGTGTATATCCGCGAACGGTGGCTGCCATGATAAAATTTCCAGTTTTTTTACTGTAACAGGGCGTTTTTTCATTTCTACCGTTTTGCCTGATCTTGCCAGTTCTGACGCTCTTTTTCCATTTATATGAAATGCGGAATATAGAGGAGGCGCCTGTAAAATTTCACCTGTAAATTGTTTTAAAACCTGCTCTATTTCTTCCCGGGACGGTATTTTAGCTTCCGCTATTACGCTGCCTTCCGGATCCAGCGTGTCTGTTTCAATGCCAAAATGAATCCTGCCCTCATACATTTTATCGCAGGAAGTAAACCACTTGCTTAGCCTTAAAGCGTTTCCGGCAAGCACTATTAAAAGCCCATGCGCGAATTTATCCAGCGTGCCTGTATGACCTACCTTTCCTGTTCCTAAAGCGCGTTTTATATCACGCAAAGCGTCAAAAGATGTGACACCGGATTCTTTATTAAGTAATATTAAGCCGCCTTCCATTTTTAGTTCTCGCGCGGCGTGGAGTCACTCTCTACAAGTTTTTCTATTTTTTTTATTATATCGAAACTTTCCCCGATACTTTTATCTTCATGAAAACGCAATTTTGGAATTTTTCTTATATGCATGGTTAAAGCAAGCTGAGACTGTATAAAACCTGCCGCGCTTTTTAAGCCGCAAACTGCCTTTTCACACTCGCCGCCCCTGATATCTGAAACATGAACATCCGCATAGGAAAGGTCTTTGGAAACATCTACTTTTGTTATGGATAAAAATGAGCTAACCCTGTTATCTTTTATTTTTCCTTCCAGAATAAAAGCGCCTATTTTTTCCTGAATCATCTGACCCAGACGTTCGATTCTGAAAGAAGGCATATTCGGGATGATCCTTTAGGAAGAACTAAGTTTGCGCGCCACTTCTATAATTTCGATTATTTCAAAATTATCGCCAACCTGAATATCATCAAAACCATCAAGACCTATACCGCACTCATATCCCGCGGAAACTTCACGCGCGTCATCTTTAAAACGTTTAAGAGAAGCGATTTTGCCCGAATGTATGACAATTTGTTCGCGGATTACGTTGACTGTACAGCTGCGTTTTACGGTTCCTGTTAATACATAACATCCGGCAATTGTGCCTACTTTAGGCACTTTGAATGTGTCTCTGACCTCTACATTGCCTATTACTTCTTCTTTTGTTTCGGGCTTTAACATTCCTTCCATTGCCATTTTAATTTCTTCTACAGCTTTATAGATTACATTGTATTTGCGAACATCAACCTTTTCCTGTTCCGCAAGCATTTTTGCCTTTGGAAGCGGACGAACGTTAAAACTTATTATAATAGCTTTTGACGCGATGGCAAGATCAACATCTCCTTCGTTTACAGGACCCGGAAGCGCCTGAATAACATGAAGGCGTATTTCTTTTGTAGATAGTTTTTCAAGGCTGGATTTTAACGCTTCGGCAGAACCTTGTACGTCTGCTTTAATAATTACTTTTAGCTCCTGAATTGTTCCGTCGCTAATCATGTCGTGCAGGTTATCCATTGTAACCTTTCTCATTATTTTCGCGTCTTCAAAACGTTTTAGCTCCTGGCGTTTGGAAGAAAACTCCCTTGCTTTCTTTTCATTCGCGACAACCTGCAAAGGATCTCCGGCGTTTGGTACGCCTTCAAACCCGAGTATTTCAACCGGCATTGAAGGTGTTGCCTTGTTAATCCTTTCGCCCTTGTCATTAAAAATCGCGCGTACTCTGCCCGGCCAAACGCCCGCAACATACGCGTCTCCTACAGCAAGCGTCCCTCTTTCTACCATTACCGTCGCGACAATTCCCCTGCCGTGATCAACCTTCGACTCCAGGATTTTTCCTTCCGCCGAATGCTGGAAGTTTGCTTTTAAATCCAGGATTTCCGCCTGAAGCAGAACAGCGTCTATTAATTTATCTATGCCTGTTTTCTGCAATGCGGATAGTTCAACAAACATTGTCTGTCCGCCCCAGTCTTCCGGCATAAGACCCAAATCGGATAGCTGGCTTTTTACCTTGTCCGGGTTTGCTTCCGGTTTGTCTATTTTATTTACCGCGACAATTATCGGGACATCAGCGTCTTTTGCATGATTTATCGCTTCGATAGTTTGCGGCATAACGCCGTCATCCGCCGCGACAACAAGAATAACAATATCTGTTATTTGAGCGCCTCTTGCTCTCATCCTTGTAAATGCTTCATGGCCCGGAGTATCAAGGAATGTCAGGCTGCCGTGAGGAGTGTCAACCATGTAAGCGCCTATATGCTGGGTGATACCGCCGAACTCGCCGGAAACAACATCCGCTTTGCGGATAGCGTCCAGCAATTTAGTTTTACCGTGATCAACATGACCCATAACGGTGACAACAGGCGGGCGCGGAAGAAGTACAGCGTCATCGTCGGAACCGGTTTCAATAACAGTTTCGTCGTAAAGACTTACAATTTTTACATCAGCGCCGAATTCCGCGGCTATTAATGTCGCGGTATCAGCGTCAATCTGCTGATTAATAGTGACCATCTGCCCCATACTCATCAATTTTTGTATAAGGTCAGATGCTTTTAAATTCATCTTTTTTGCCAATTCAGCTACCGAGATAACTTCCATTATATCGATGGATTTTGGCACAGGATTTGTTACCTGCGTTATTTTTTTCTTTGTCTGAAGGAGTTTTTCCTCCATTTCAAGTTCTTTTTCTTTGCGGTTATAAGCCGGTTTTTTAGCGATAAACTTCCGCTTTGCCGTTCCTTTTCCTTCCGGTAATGGAGCAGACGGCGGAGTACGTCCTCCTCCTGCAGGCGATGGACGCTGAAACCCCGGTTTGTTACCCTGTCCGGGTCTTGGCGTAAAACCGCCCTGCTGCTGTCTTGGCGGAAATCTTCTGCCTTGCCCCTGAGACTGATCCTGCGACTGAGAAGAAGGACGTCCCGTATATCCGCCTCTGTTCTGAGGCTGCTCATTGTTGTTTCTGTTTCTGTGCGGCGGGCGCGGCGGACGATTCTGACCATGAGAGCCAACCAGTTTTCCGCCTACCCTTCCTGCGGCGGCGGCTGGACGCTGCGCTATCGAAAAAGAATTTGTTTTTGACGCGTCGCTTTCCTGTGGTCTGTTTTCCGCAGGCGGTTTTTTGGAAGGAGAACTGACAATTATTTTAGGCGGCATTTTTTTGGGAGCGGCAGGGGCGGATGGTTTTTTTACAACAACCTTTACCTTGCGGCGTTCTCCCTGGTCAGATGCAGCTACGGGATTCTCCGCTTCATTCTGAGAATGTTTAATTAGCTGAGCCTTTGGTTTTTTCGTCTTGTCAGTTTCTTCCGCCATATTTTTCCTTTTCTTTTAATTGTCTTCTTCTTCGTATTCAAAGCTTAAACCTATACCGCAGCTGGGACAAGTGGTCATATCCACAGTTATCTTTGCTCCGCATTCCGGACATTCGTATTCTTCCGCTTCGGTTTCTTCTTCTTCGGCTTCTTCTTCTTTTTCTTCTTCCTGCTCTTCGTCGTAAGTTTCTTCTTCGATTATTTCTACATATTCTTCTATGAGTTTACGCAGGTTTTCTATATCAGAAGATGACAAACCTTTTTCTTCCAGTTCGCTCTGAGCCAATCCAAGGAAATCTTCGATTAAATCTATGCCGCTATCAAGCAGGAGAGCCGCGATACGGTTATCCACACCGGGCAGTTCGCTGATGCGCGATATTTCATCATCGTATGATTCTGTATCGCCAAAGAGTTCAAGGGCTGTTCTTCTTGATTCGGCTGTAATATCCATTTCCGCGAACTGTGATTCTGTTTTAACATCTATGTTCCAGTCAACAAGCCTGTTTGCAAGGCGGACATTGAGCCCCTGTTTGCCAATTGCCAAAGACAGCATTGAATCGTTTACAATGGCGAGCGCCTGATGTTTGCCTTCGTCCAAAATTATAACTTCACGAACCTCTGCGGGAGAAAGCGCGTTTTTAATAAACTTTTTGGGATCAGGATCGTATTTTAAAATATCGATTTTTTCTCCTTCAAGTTCCTTTATTACTGCCTGAATACGAACGCCCTTAAGTCCTACGCAGGCTCCGACAGGATCAACATCTTCACGGTTTGAATAAACCGCGAGTTTTGTCCTAAAACCAGGTTCGCGCACAATGTTTTTTATTTCTACGATTTTATCGTATATCTCCGGAACTTCCAGCTCAAAGATTGCGCGTACAAATTCCTTATGAGTCCTGGAAAGCACAATTTGAAGCCCGGAAGCGTCTTTTTTTACTTCCGCAATCATGGTTTTAATTCTGTCATTCGTGTGGTATATTTCCCGGGGAGACTGGTATTTTTTTGGAAGCACGCCTTCCATTTTTCCAATATCCAGATAAATGGTTCCGTTTCTCTCCCGCTGGTAATAACCTATAATGATTTCCCCTTCTTTATCCTTGTATTCGGAATAAAGACTGTCCTTTTGTATATCCCTGATGGTTTGATGCGCTTTTTGTTTCGCGCTTTGAACGGCGATACGATCAAACTGTTTAGGATCAATTTCTACCAGTATTTCGTCCCCAACTTCCGCTTCAGGATTTAACTCCCCGGCTTCATCCAGATCTATTTCCGTAACGGGATCATAAACACCATCCTGCTCTACGATTTTTTTCCTTGCAAAAATCGAAACTTCCAGATTTTCTTCATCAAATTGCACAACCGCGTTATCTGCATTGCCAAAACGATGTTTGTATGCAGCTATTAAAGTATCTTCAATTGTTCTTAAGATCAGGTCTTCGGGAATACCGCGATCCTGATTAATCTGACGAATTGCCTGTGACATATCAGTTCCCAATTTATACCTCCTTAGCAAAATCCAATTTTGCTTTTGCAATATTGTCGTATTCAAGTATTAAGGTTTCATCTTGTGTTTTTAACACAATGCCCTTTTCATCGGCGCTTTTTAAAATCCCTGCCGACCACTCTGTTATATCATTGCGGTAACACCGCACTTTTTTGCCTGTATAAAAGGCAAATTCGCTGCCGTCCTTTATAAGCCTGTTTATCCCGGGCGACGAAACTTCAAGATAGAGATCCTGACCGGGATAGGCAAGTTCCAGTCTAGGCATGATTGCGCGATGTACTTTTGAACAGTCATCCGTACCTATGGATGATCCGTTGTAAATAACCGCCCTAACCTGAACGCTGCCTTTGTGCCTTGAAACAACAAGTTCAATAAGTTTAAATTTCAGCCCTTCCAAAACCTCTTCCAACGACCGGCGTAAAGAAGCAGCTTCCGGTGTCTCTAAATCATTGACTTTGTATCTCATAAGACCCCGCTCCCCCTGCCCTACAAAAAAAAGGGTCTCTTTTCGGAGCCCTTTTTTAAATAAAAAACTATACTATAGTCAACTTACCTTTTTTCCTGAAAAATGTCAATAGTACGAGTTCTTATGCCCTTGCCAAAACGCTAAAAAACTCCTATTATTGTGTAAAATCACTTGAGGAGCAAAAAATGACCAGTTATAAAGAATTAGGCCTTGTAAATACAAAAGACCTCTTTAAAAAGGCAATTTCGGGCGGATACGCTATTCCGGCGTATAATTTTAACAATATGGAGCAGATGCAGGCTATTATTCAGGCTTGTGTGGAAACCAAATCCCCCGTAATCCTTCAGGTTTCTGCCGGAGCAAGGAAATATGCCAATCAGAACATCCTGCGTAATATGGCACGGGGCGCTGTTGAATATGCCCATGAGCTGGGGTATGACATCCCTATCGTCCTGCACCTTGATCACGGCGATTCTTTTGAAATTTGCAAAGATTGCATAGAAACCGGCTTTTCATCGGTAATGATTGACGGCTCTCATCTTTCATTCAGCGAAAATGTGGAACTTACAAAAAAAGTGTGCGAATTCGCTCATTCCCAAAAAGACTACGTTTCCGTAGAAGGGGAACTTGGTATTTTAGCCGGTGTGGAAGATGATGTTTCCTCCGAACACAGCCATTATACGGAACCTTCCGAAGTTGTCGATTTTGTCAGTAAAACCAAGGTTGATTCTCTTGCCATATCCATCGGCACAAGCCATGGACGGACAAAGTTCAAGCCTGAACAGTGTACAAGAGATGCCAACGGCATACTTATCCCCCCTCCTTTGCGCTTTGATATCCTTGAAGAAATCGAAAAACAGATACCCGGCTTTCCCATTGTTTTACATGGCTCCTCCTCCGTCCCCATTGAATATGTCCAAATGATAGAAAAATACGGCGGCAAACTTTCTGATTCTGTTGGTATCCCCGAAGATCAGCTTCGAAGGGCTGCAAAAAGCGCGGTTTGCAAAATCAACATCGACTCCGACGGCCGTCTTGCTATGACTGCCCTTGTACGTAAAGTCCTCTTTGAAAAACCCGATGAATTTGACCCGCGCAAATTCATAGCTCCCGCAAGAGATGAGCTTAAAAAACTCTACATGCACAAAAACAAAAATGTACTTGGCTCTGCCGGGCAGGCGTAAAACTGTAAAATGCAGCAAATTGCGTGGATTTGGAATTACATGAAAGGAAAAAGGGCTGTCTTTATAGGCGGCCTTATTTTTACTGTCATAACATCAATAATGCGCGTAATCAACCCCATGCTTCACAGGCAAATAATAGATGATGTAATAATACCTCAAAACACTTCTCCTCTTATTAAAATTCTTATAATCATGATGATTGTCCAGCTTGTGCGTCTGGGTCTAACCTACCTTACCAAAATAATGATGGAAATCGCCAGCACCGATGTAATGACAAGAGTGCGGCGTAATATGTATGAGACAATTCAGTGGCAGGATCATTTCTTTTTTGGGCTTTTCCCTGTCGGCAACCTTATGACCCGCATGACGCAGGATCTTGAACGTTTAAGGCATACTGTAGCGTGGGTTTCCTATCAATTTATCGGAGCAATTGTTCTTTTTATTTCTACTTTTACTTTTTATCTGATTATTAATTGGCAATTAGCCCTTTGTCTTGTTGCCGTAACGCCTTTTATTTTATTTATAAGCCACCGTTTTAAGATACGCCTTCGTCCGCGGTTTCAGCTTCTTCGTCAAAAATTAACATCACTTGGAACTGCCGTAACAGAAAACATCGACGGAAACCGCGTAGTAAGGGCATTTTCCCGGGAAGAACATGAAATTAATAAAATAGAAAAACACAATGCTGATTTCCGCGATACTTCCTGCGAAAACGCACTTGTAATCGCAAAATACCAGCCGTTTCTGGAAACTTTCGGACAGCTCCTTATGGTAATTATGCTTGTTGTAGGCGGAATATTTCTTATTAAGGAATGGATGACACCCGGCGAATATATGGCTTTCTCTTCTCTTACATGGGCGCTTTATTATCCTATGTATATGCTTGGTCCCCTTCTGGCTGATATTGAACAATACACGGCATCCGGAGAAATGATCCGTGAAGTGCTGGAAACCCCAAAAAGCATAAGCGATACGGAAGAATCAATAGAATTATCCAAAGAGGCATGCACCAGACCTGAAGGAAAAATAGAATTTAAAAATATCAATTTATCTATTAATGGCATAAATATACTTAAAAACATTAACTTTACAGCACAGGCAGGAAAAACAATTGGTATACTTGGCAGTACAGGATCAGGGAAAAGTTCGATTGTTAATCTTTTAATGCGCTTTTATAAACCTGATTCCGGGGAAATTCTTTTAGACGGAATTGATACGCAAAAATATAAATTATCCTCGCTTAGACGCCATATCGCGCTTGCGATGCAGGATGTTTTTTTATTCTCTGATTCTGTCAAGGCAAATATCGCTTACGGGGTGCCGGATATAAGCGATGAAAAAACAGAAAAACGCGCAAAGCAGGCGGATGCTGACAATTTTGTCAGGGAAATGCCGGATGGTTATGATACTCTTGTAGGAGAGCGCGGCGTTGGTTTAAGCGGCGGCCAAAAACAAAGAATAGCGCTTGCAAGAGCGCTTGCATTGGAGCCTTCCATTTTAATTTTAGACGATACCACATCATCTGTAGATATAGAAACAGAACATTATATACAAAACCAGTTAAATAACCTTGATTTTAAATGTACGAAAATTATCATATCGCAGAGAATTTCTTCGTTCAGCAAAGCAGATTTGATTCTTGTAATGGATAAGGGATGTATAATTGAACAGGGAACACACAATGAACTTTTAAACAGCAACGGTTTTTACAGGCATATCTGGTCTTTGCAGCAAAACATTGAGAGCGGTTATGTTCTTTAGAAAAAAACGCATAAAAAAAACAGAACGCCCTGTCCGCAATCGTTATGATGTTGATGAATACCTGGATGAAAACTCAGGGCTTTTCAGCATAAAGCGCGTGCTTGGCTATTTAATGAAAGCAAAAGGACATTTAAAACTATCTTTGCTTTTCAGTATCCTTGCCTCCTTGGCATCCCTTGCAGGACCGCTTTTTATTCAAAGAGCCCTGGATGAAGCGGTTCCCAACAAGGATATTAAACTGCTAATCATGATGGCAGTATATCTTACAGCGTCAATTGTCGTAAGCATCGCGCTTGGCTCAATCAGAAATATACTTGTAGCAAAAGCAGGCGCGCAGATTATCCATGATATCCGCTTTGATTTATTCTCTCATCTTCAAAAATTATCCTTTAGTTTTTTTGATTCAAGGCCTCACGGAAAAATATTTGTCCGTGTTGTCCCCTATGTTAACAGCGTATCAGACGCGCTTTCCAACGGAATAATTAACTTTGTAATAGAAGTTTTAAACATATTTTTTATCATTTTCTTTATGTACAAGGTAGACCCCTATCTTGCGACAGTTACTGTTATAGGTTTTCCTATCCTTGCGTTTTTAATCTGGATAGTAAAACCCGCGCAAAGAAAAGCATACCAGATGCTTTCCAACAAAAGCGCAAACCTTAACGCTTATGTACAGGAATCAATAGACGGTATAAAAGTAACGCAGAGCTTTGACAGGCAGAAAAAAAACCTTGATATTATGAACGATCTGACAGATGAGCGAAACAAGGCATGGATGAAAGCGATTTCCATTTCCAATACAATATGGTTTTCTACAGAAGCGACAAGCCAGCTTGTATTTTCTTTTGTTTACATTGTCGGCGCTTTCTGGATGAACCCCATGGCAAGTTTCGGAGTACTCCTTGTTATGGGAAACTATGCCTGGCGTTTCTGGCAGCCTATCATTAACCTTGCCAATATCTACAATACTTTTATAAACGCGTTTTCCTATCTGGACAGAATTCTTGATACAATAGCGGAACCTGTAACAATTAAGGATATACCAAACGCGCATGATTTTCCTTTTGTCCGCGGTCATGTAGAGTTTAAAAACGTAAGTTTTAGTTATGACGGAGTGCGCAAAGTGTTAAACAATGTAAGTTTTGACGGGCATCCCGGAGAAAGTATCGCGATTGTAGGTCCTACAGGAGCCGGAAAAACCACAATAGCAAACCTTCTTTCACGTTTTTACAATATCGAAGAAGGAAATGTTTTTATTGACGGGCAGGATATTATGAATGTTACGCTTCGCTCCCTCAGAAGCCAGATGGGTATTATGATGCAGGATAATTTTCTTTTTACAGGAACCATCGCGGACAATATCCGCTATGGAAAACTTGACGCTACAGACGAAGAAATCCGCGCTGCCGCAGAACTTATCGGGGCAAATCATTTTATAGAAAAGCTCCCGCAAGGCTATGACACTCCCATAACGGAGCGCGGCGGAGGAATCTCACAGGGAGAGAAACAGCTTCTGGCTTTTACCCGCACACTTATTTCCAACCCCCGTATTTTAATCCTGGACGAGGCTACAAGCAGCATAGACACTGGCACAGAACAGCAGGTGCAAAAAGGAATTCAAACTTTAATGAAAGGACGTACTTCGTTCATAATAGCGCACCGTCTTTCTACAATAAGAAACTGCACAAAAATAATATTTATAAAAGACGGAGAAATAGCAGAATCCGGCACCCACGAAGAACTAATGTCCCAAAAAGGCAAATACTACGAACTCTGCAATAACTAATTTCTGAAGCTGTGGACGGGGGCGGGGATTCTTCCGCCTCTTGCGATAAAGATGTCGCTCTTTGCGGAGTTTACGGGCAGTATGGGTGAGCCGCCCAGAAGACCGCCGAACTCTGCCCATTCTCCGGCTTTTTTTCCGGGAACGGGAATCACGCGGACAGCCGTGGTTTTATTGTTTACCATGCCAATAGCCATCTCATCTGCTATAATTGCGGCAATTGTAGAAGACGATGTGTCACCGGGAAGCGGGATCATGTCTAAACCTACGGAACAAACGCAGGTCATGGCTTCCAGTTTATCAAGAGTGATGTTACCGTTTTTAACGGCGGCAACCATGCCTTCATCTTCAGAAACAGGAATAAACGCGCCGGAAAAACCGCCTACGTGGGTGGATGCCATGATGCCGCCTTTTTTTACCATGTCGGTTAACATCGCAAGGGCAGCCGTTGTGCCGTGAGTGCCCGCTGCTTCAAGACCCATTTCTTCCAGGATACGGGCAACAGAATCTCCTACAGCAGGCGTTGGAGCAAGAGATAGGTCGAGAATACCGAAGGGAACCCCTATCCTTTTTGCCGCTTCCATTCCAACAAGCTGCCCCATACGCGTAATTTTAAACGCGGTCTTTTTAATGATGTCGGCTAACTCGTCAAAGTTCGCATCGCGGCAATTATCCAGCGCGGCTTTGATTACGCCGGGTCCTGAAACGCCTACATTGAGCACATTTTCCGCTTCGCCTGTTCCGTGGAAGGAGCCAGCCATAAACGGATTATCTTCCGGCGCATTGCAAAAGACGACAAGTTTCGCGCAGCCAATACCGTCCCTGTCTGCCGTTCCTTGCGCTATCTTTATAATGGTTTCTCCCATAAGCCTTACCGCGTCCATGTTAATCCCGCTCTTTGAAGAGGCAACATTCACGGAAGCGCAAACCCTCTCTGTTTTAGAAAGCGCGTTCGGCAAAGATTTTATCAGCTTTTCATCACAGTCGGCTATTCCTTTATGAACAAGAGCGGAAAAACCGCCGACAAAATCTACACCTAATTCTTTTGCCACTTCATCCAAAGTTATGGCATAGGAAGCATAATCCTCTTCATCGCCGCAAGCAGCGACAATGGAAATGGGAGTTACAGAAATACGCTTGTTTATTATGGGAATTCCGTATTCTGTTTCGATATCGCATCCTGCTTTTACCAAAGGTCCCGCTACCTTCAGGAGTTTTTCACGTATTTTTTTACGGGAGCCCGCGCAATCCAGAAGAGAAACACCTAAGGTAATACATCTTATATCTAGCTTATAGCGGAGAAACATATCAACTGTTTCTTTAATTTCAAACGGCGTAAATAACATTAAATCCCCATTTTAAATTCTGTGCATGGCAGAAAAAACTTTTTCATGCATTAAACTTATTGAAACATTCAAAGTATCTCCAAGCGCCGCAAGTTCATTTTTAACTTCTTCCAGCGCTTTTTTGCTGGAGCTTAAATTTACCATCATCATCATTACAAAGTTTCCGCTTAAAACCGTCTGTGTTATATCTTCGATATTGATATCGCGCTCTGCCAAAAACGCGGATACTTTGGCTATAATGCCTACTTTATCATTTCCTACAACTGTTACAATGGCGTTCATAGGCTCCTCAGTATTCTTTCCGCTTCCGCTCTCCCTGAATAATTGGGATTACGGTTTACCAAATCCTGCAAATATCGTTTTGCTTCTTCATTTTGCCCAAGTTTTACGCATGCCATTCCAAGCTCATATAACGCATCCCAATTATTCGGCGAAAGACGAAGAACTGTCTGGTATGAGCTTTGCGCTTTTTCAATATTCCCCGCTCCGGCATAAGCGCGCGCGAGATTCAAACTTACCATAGGATCGTTAGGTCTTGCAGATAACGCGCGTTCATAATGAATAATACTGTTTGCCCAATTTTCCAGTTTTGCGTATACAGCGCCCAAATTATTGTTTACTTCAAAGTTATTGGGTTCAACGGCTAAAGCCTGGTTAAGATACGTTATCGCTTCTGTAAAATTGCCCGTATTCAAAAATATGCTGCCAAGATTGATTCTGGGACGCAGATATCTTGCATCCAAAGATGCCGCAGACTTGTACGCGGAAACCGCAAGGTCTGTCGCGCCGGATGCTTCCAGAGTAAGACCCAGCGTATAAACATAATTGGCATTTGAAGGAGCCGCGTTCACAGCAAGGTTAGCGAAATTAATGGCTTCGTTTGTCTTTTTAAGTTCATGCTTCACTAGAGCCATATTATGATTTGTCTGGGCATCGGATGGATTTATGCCTATGGCTCTTTCAAACAATCTTTCCGCTTCCGCATGATTTCCAGCCTGGCTGTTTGCCGCAGCCAATTCGCAAATTAAGGAGAAATCATTCGGGCTTTGCGCCAAAGCTTTTGTAAAAGCATCAATTGCTCCTCTTGTATCAGATCTTGCTATAAGTATCCTTCCAATTTCACGATGTGCCGCACCGTAATCAGCTTTTATCGCTACAGCCTGCCTGTATGCGGCAAGCGCGTCATCCTGCCTGTTTAAAGCGCGGAAAGTTCCGCCAAGATTATACCATGACGGCTCATAATTCGGATTTATTCTTACAGCATTCTGAAAAGCATCTCTTGCTTCCGGAAAACGCCTGGATAAAAACAATATTCTTCCCAGCTCATGCGCATATATAAAATTATTCGGATCCAGACGCACTGCTTCCCTGAATTCACTTAAAGCCCTGTCATTCTGATTCGCGTCGCGCGCAATTCTTCCCAGTACAAAATGCGCAAGCGCCTGTGTTGAATCTTTTGAAACAGCGTCTGTTGCCATTGTAGTCGCGTTTGTTACAGCTTCCCTGGCAGAGGAAGAAGATCTGTTATTTGAGGAAAAATCGTAATAGGCATCTGCCATTTCCGATAATTTCTGCGCTTCAAAACGGGATTCCCCTGAGGGCATATTTCTTCTTGCTTCAGAGAACAATTGATTTGCGCCGTTGAAATCGCCGGAGGATAACCTGGCTTTGCCGTCCGCTACAAGATTATTTATGCGGCGCATAATTTCCTGCAGTTCACGGGAAGCTTTTGCAAGCTCTTCTTCCTGCGCTCTCCTTCGCGCTTCTTCCGCTTCCGCAGCAGCGCGCCGTGCTGCAGCCGCTTCCGCATCCGCAGCAGACGATGCTGATGAAGATGCGGAAGAAGAGCCGCCCGCTCTCTGTAAATTAGAAGCAAGCAATTCATTCTGCCTTCTCTGCTCTTCCAGAAAACGCCGCTGCGCTTCGATAAAAGCGTCCGCATCCAAATTCCCACCGCCGCTTCTGTCCATGCCAAGAATAAAGCGCTGAAGAGCGCGCGCGTCTTCATCATCGGGATTATCTATTAAAAGTCCGTCAAGCAGATTTAACGCGCGATCAAATTCACCTGCCGCGGCATAGTCATTTGCAAGCCGGATAATGTTTTGTCTTCTTGCGTCATTTGCAGAAAAAGAAGAACCATTGTTTTTTTCTGATGTACCAAGCGATAAAAGCAGAATAATCCCGAGAACAAGCAAAACAAGAGCTGCGGCGCCTGCGATTATTATTATCAATTTCCTTTTATTAAGCATAACCCCTCCCTAATCAAGAACAAATTCTCCGTCATACAGTTCTACACTTTCCGCGCCGGAAGAAACAGCCTGGCTTGCGTCAGCCGCCGACTGCAAAGACGCGGATACCGAGTCTAAAAGCCTCTGCCTCTCTTCCGCAAGACGGCGTTCTTCTTCGGCTGCGATAATCTTCCTCATCTCTTCTGAAGCAATTTCACTGCGGATCAAATTGACGAGCCGCTCAATATTGCTCCTCTGGCTGGAACGGGGTTCCAGCGTCAGATAGTGCTCATAGTCGATTATGGCATTCTGCATATTTCCGGTCTTTATTCTGGAATTTGCCCTGCCCAGATAGGCAATGGAATAACCTGAATCAAAACCTATAGACTGGCTATAAAACCTTTCAGACTCATCAAAATGTCCCCTTTGAAAATACACATTCCCTAGATTATTTGCAATATTGGCAGAAAGATTGCCTGCCATAGGTAAAATCCGCCTGTAAACGGCTATTGCCTCATCCGACCTGCGTAATTGTTCATAAACAACTCCAAGATATAAAAAAGCCAATGTATTGGAGGGCTCCTCCGCTATGGCGCGTTCAAAGAAAACAACCGCTGCCGAGGGGTTATTTTGCATAAAAAGGTCCTGTCCCCTGGAAAAATTCGACTGCCCGTAACAAAAAACCGATAAAAACAGCAATATACATATAAATGTTATTTTCTTCATATTTCCTCCCTTACACCATACTATACTATACAAACCATAAAAAAAAGAGTAAGTTACCTATATAATATCGACATTTTTTACTTTTTGCTTCATTATGGAAAAGAAATTGAAAATTTTATGTATTTCCGACCAAATTGACCCTCAAGTTTACTCGCCAGGCATAAAAGAGCGCTTTGGCGATGTCGATTTAATACTATCCGCAGGTGATTTACCCCTGTATTATCTTGATTTTATCATTTCAATTTTAAATAAACCGCTTTATTTTATTTTTGGAAACCATCATACAAAGGATTTAAAACACTATACAAAACAGAATGAAGCGACTCTGGTGCAGGGTTTAGAGGAAAGCGAATTTTTGGGCTGCGGCGCGGTACATATCGGCTCCAATGTAAAAACAGAAGGAAAATTTATTGTCGCAGGTCTTGGCGGCTGCATGCGCTACAACAATGGCCAGAATCAATTTTCTGATTTTGAAATGTTTTTGGAAATATTAAAACTGATTCCTAAGCTTTTCTGGAATCGTATTGTAAAAGGGCGTTTTCTTGATATACTTCTAACTCACGCGCCTCCAAAAGGCATTCATGATAAAAAAGACATGTGTCATTTGGGATTTAAGTCTTTTCTTTGGTTTATGAAAGCATTTAAACCAAAGTTTCTTGTTCATGGTCATATACATTTATATGATTTGGCTGATGTACGCGTTACCAGATGGGAAAACACCCATGTAATTAATGCGTATAGTCATTATGTTATAGATTTGGGAGATTATAATGGATTTGATAGGAATTAGCGTTCAGGCTTCAGAGGATTTTTCCAGGGCAAAGGGAAAGGCAATGCTTTCCCAGCTTCAGAATTTTTTAAAAACAGACAGGGACAATCTTCTTTCTTTTCATGATGTTAAGGATATTTTAAAGCCTAAAAACGAAGTTTATATGGGAAGTCAAACAGTGCCGATTAAAATGATTGCAGGCAGTGAAGGACGATATCATGATTTTAACAAATACTTTCTTCCCAGAAAAGAACATTTACGGCAGAGGTGGCAGAGAATAGATGAGGCTCATATAAAAGATATAATACTGCCTCCCATTCTGCTTTATGAAATAGGAGGGATTTATTTTGTCCGCGACGGGAATCACCGTGTATCTGTCGCAAAGATGCAAAATGTTGAATTTATTGACGCCGAAGTTATTTCTCTTTCTACAGAAATTAATTTAAAACCTTCCATGACAGCGGATCAGCTGCGCGATGAGCTTATTGAGTATGAAAAGAAAATATTTTACAACGAAACATATTTTGGGGATTTAACAGAATACTGGGATTTAAACTTTAGTTCTCCGGGACGTTACGATGTAATTTACAACCATATACTTGTTCATAAATATTATATGAATGAAGATAATGACGAAGAAATACCTTTCGCTGATGCGCTTGTATCATGGTACAATAATGTGTATAATCCTGTTATAACAATTATAAGGGAACAGTGGCTGCTTGCCAATTTTCCCGGAAGAACAGATGCTGATCTTTATGTCTGGATTATCAAACATTGGGATTTTTTGAAAAAGAAATACGGAACTTATTCTCTTTCAAAAGCGGCAATGGATTTTTCCAAAAAATACGGCCAGGATAAAGGAAAGATTTTAAGATTCCTTGCTCTTTTGGTTGGAAGAATATTCAAAATAAAAGGCTAGGTTTTTATGGCAGTTTTATCAATTCAATCTCATGTTGTTTTTGGGTATGCCGGAAATACCGCCGCTGTTTTTCCGATGCAGCGGCTTGGGCAGGAAGTATGGGCTATAAACACAGTTGAGTTTTCAAATCATACAGGATATGGGTCATGGCGCGGAAAAGTTCTTGGCGCGGATTTGGTATCCGAACTTGTTTTGGGACTTGAAGAAAGGGGCGTTCTTAACCGCCTGGAGGCTGTGACATCAGGCTATCTTGGAGATGCCTCTGTGGGAAAAGCCATTGTTGACGCTGTAAAAAAAGTTAAAAAAGAAAATCCAAACGCGCTTTATTGCTGCGATCCTGTTATGGGCGATACAGGCAGAGGTTTTTATGTAAAAGCGGATATTCCTGTTATGTTTAAAAATGAACTTGTTCCGTTAGCGGATATAGTATGCCCTAATCAGTTTGAACTTGAAACATTAACCGGCTATAACATTAATACAATAGAAGATGCTATTAATGCCATAAATATCCTGCATGAAAAAGGTCCGTCTATTGTCCTGTTAACAAGTTTCAGGCAAAACCCCGGTAAACTCGGCATGATTGCATCGGATAAAACAAATATGTATATTTGCACCACAAATGAACTGCCTTTGGGAAACGGAGTTGCCGGAACCGGCGATATGACATCCGCAGTGTTTTTATCCCGTTATCTTGAAACAAAAGATCTGGAAAAAACCCTCTCTCTGTGTACAGCCTCCGTTTTTGGAATTCTGGAAAAAAGCTACAATGCATTCCTCTATGAATGCGCATCCGCTGATTCATATATTCTGGAAAACTCTCTTTTAGAACTAAAAATAACAGAAGCGCAGGAACAATTAACATCTCCTGTATATACTTTTAATACGGAAAAAATTAAATAAATGTTTACAAAACATTCCCCTTATGATTTTTTTTCTGATTTTATAGCTCCCTGTGCGGACAGGTATAAAATACTTCTGGAATGTATAAAATCCCTAAAATACAACTGCGCTGTTATCCCTGTTGCCGGAAACCGCCACATCTTTATTTTTCCGCCGGGACAAAAAACTTTACGCTCTGCAGGTGTTTTTCCTTTTCGCAAAGAAAGCCCTTTTATCCTTTGCGCTCATTACGACCGTGTAGAAGGCAGCCCTGGAGCAAATGACAACAGCATTGCTGTTTTCCACCTGTTAAAAACAGCCTCTTTTTTGACTCAGCAAAAAACAGAAAAATGGATGGTTGTTTTTACAGACAAGGAAGAACTGGCTCCCGGCGAAAGCCTTGAAGCGCAAGGATCTTTTACGCTTGCGGAAAAATTAAAAACATGGGGATTGGAAAAGGCAAAAATATATAATTTTGACGCATGCGGCGCCGGAAATACCTTTATTATTTCCACTACTACAGATCATATTTTAAAAAACAGCTCACTTCCCAACATTCATAGAATAAGAAAATCCATTCTCTCTCTTCGCGATCACGCGCTTGCAACAGCAAACAATATGCGTCTGGATAAAGTCCTTCTGGCTCCTACCCCATTCTCTGACGATGTCGGTTTTTTACGGGCAGGACTTGCCGCGCAAACAATTACAATGCTGCCATCAGATGAAGCGCAGCAATATGAAGCCCTGCTTCGCAGCCGCCCTGAATACGCGGATTTAATAATTTCCGGCAAAATTAAAGAGCCGCAGGAATACCGTCATCTTCCGGATACATGGCGCAGTTTGAACAATGCAAAAGATACTCCCTCCCGCCTTACACCGCAGTTTTTTGAACAGGTAGTAAATTTTACTGTAGAACTAATCAGGAAGCAGTAGGCGGCCCTGCCGGCGGTCTTGCCGCATATCCCCTTAGCATATTGCTGAATGCTTCAAGCGCTCCGTCACCGTAATCTCCTGACAGCACTTTTTTTGTTAAAACCTTTCCTAACTGCACGCCTTCCTGATCAAAACTGTTTACATTCCACACAAAACCCTGAAACATTACTTTATTTTCAAAATGCGCAAGAAGGCTTCCAAGCACAAAGGGGGTAAGCTTTTTTCCGTATATCAGGCTGGAAGGACGTCCGCCGGGAAATTCCTTGTTACGATCTTCATTATCCTGGCCCTTGGCAAACGCGACAATTTGCGCCGCAAGATTTGCCGCGAGTTTTGTCTGGCTTGTCGAATCATCAACATTTACGTCATCGCCGCGCTGGCTTTCTGTAAACCCGATAAACTGAAGAGGAACAATATCTGTCCCCTGATGCAGCAGCTGGTAAAAAGAGTGCTGCCCGTTAGTGCCTGGCTCTCCAAGTATAACAGGTCCTGTACTGTAATTTATCTGCTCTCCGTTCCTGTTAACGCGCTTTCCGTTTGATTCCATGTCCATCTGCTGAAGATGAGCCGGAAAACGGGAAAGCGCCTGACTGTAAGGCAATACCGCGGTAAAGGGAAGTTTTAAAAAGTTGCGTTCCCAAACACCGATTAATGCATCCAAAAGAGCCGCGTTTTTAAGGATATCTTCATCAAGCGCGAGCCTGTCCGCTTCTGCCGCTCCTTCCAGAAATTCCTTAAAAACCTGAGCGCCGAATGCAAGTGACAAAATACAGCCGCCAACTGCGGAAGACGATGAATAACGTCCGCCTATATTATCATCTATATAAAATGAATCCAGATACTCGCTATTGCGCGCAAGAGGGCTTGTTTCGCTTGTTACGGCTATCATATGCTTGCTTGCGTCAAGACCTGCTTTTTTAAGTTTATTCTTTACAAAAAGTTCATTGGCAAGCGTTTCCTGAGTTGTACCGCTTTTTGAAACCAGAATAAAAAGAGTTTTATCAAGAGAACAGGATGATACAACCTGCGCGGCATCATCCGGATCTACATTGGAAATAAATTTGGCATCCATTTTCTTTTTACCTTCCGCCGCCGCCCAGTTATCGAGCGCAAGATATAAAGCGCGCGGTCCCAAATCTGACCCGCCTATTCCTATCTGTACAACCGTATTAAACGGTTTTCCTTTAGAACCTGCAAATTTGCCGCTATGAACATCATTAGCAAAACGGCAGAACCTTTCCAGTTCTTTTCTGTAAAATTTACCAATGTCTTTTTTATCTTCCATTACGGGCTGCCCCAATTCGCCTCTTAACAGCTGGTGCAATACTTTGCGTTTTTCTCCGGTATTTATTATTTCTCCGTTTAAAAGCTCTTTATATTTAGCAATAAGTTCCTGTTCATTCGCAAGTTCCTGCAGTAAATGAACACATTCCTCATTTACGGCTTTTGCCGCCCATGAATATTTTAATCCGCCTGCCATGGGCGCTATGCACTTTTCTACCCTGGCTGCATCCAGGATATATTTAAAATTAAAAGCGGTTTTTTGAGAATACTCTAAAAGTTTTTTGAATACTTTTGTTTTATCAAAATTTATATAATTCATGTTTTGCTCCTTATGGATATATTAGTGAGATTTAAGTTTTTATTCAAGCATTTTCTGCAAGCGCGTGATATGCGGGCATATTCTATGCGAGCATATTTTCTATTTCCTCTATGACAGAATCCGGCGTAGACGCGCCTGCGCTGATACCGACTGTATTAAAAGCGAAAAAAGAGGCTGGAATGGATGCGGCATTTTCCGCAAGCACGCATGGTTTGCCGCTTTCTTTTGCTATCGCAAAAAGACGCTGTGTATTAGCCGATTCTTTTCCGCCTGCGATAATTACAGCGTCCGCAAGAGGCAAAATGTCACGAAGGGCTCTTTGTCTTTCCGTTGTCGCGCTGCAAATGGTGTTAACAATTTCCAGGGCAGGAAAATATTTTTTTATCTCTTCGCCTATGGCAGAATATTCTTCCTGCGAAATGGTAGTCTGCCCCAAAAGCGCCGTTTTTATATCTTTATTTGATTTATACAAAGATGCCGCCGCGCTCTTCGCTTCAGAGGCATCTCCCACAACGCAGATATTCCGGGCGCAGCTAATTGCCCCATATCCCAAAAGCCCTTTAATTTCCGCATGCTGCGCTTCTCCCGCCAGAAACAGAAAATAGCCATCTTCTGCAAGAGCGCGTGTTTTTAACTGATTTTCTTTTACTTTGGGGCAGGTTGCGTCAACTATTTTACATCCCCTGTCTGCAAGTTCTTTTTGCGCATCCGGGCTAATTCCATGAGCGCGGATAATTACAGTGCTGTTATCAGGAGGTAAATCATTTAAAAGGCCGAGTTTTTTTAAATCGTCCAATACTTTTGGATTGTGGACTAGCTGACCTAAAGTGTAAACGGCAGAGGCGCGTCCCGCTTCTTTGACAGCAAGGTCAAAGGCGCGGCGCACCCCCATACAAAAACCCAAAACATCAGCTTTAATTACTTTCATAAATTAGAAAAATCAGAAAAGACTCTCGCGGAGACGCAGAGACGCGGAGGACGCGGAGCAGTAGTTGTTATCTTATCTTTTATCCCTAGAAAAATATGAGAACTATCATAAATTACTAAGGATAAAAGGAAAGAACTCAAACCATAACTCTGCGATCTCTGCGCCTCTGCGTCTCTGCGAGAAATTCCGCAACATTCTTCTCTGCGTCTCTGCGAGAACTTCTTCAAATAAATTTTAGCTCCTTGCCAGCTTTTTCTTTTCACGTTTTTGTTTTATGTTTTGCCAGAAGTTTACAAAGCCGGAAACTATAAACAATGTTGTGAAAACACCGGAAATCATGCCTACCAAAAGAGCAAGAGCAAAATCTTTCATTGAACCTGCTGTGAAAATAAACAACGCCAGAACCGCAAGCATTGTAGACGCTGTTGTAATAATGGTTCTTCCGAATATACCGGTCAGTGATATATTAAGAATATCAACAAATGAATGATCCGAGTAAATACGCAGATTTTCCCTTATACGGTCAAATAAAATAATTGTATTGTTGGTTGAATAACCCAGAATTGTAAGAATTGCCGCAATAGTTAATGTTGTAAATTCCATTCGTGTCCAGACAACAAAGGCAATAATAACAAGCACGTCATACATAATTGCTATAACAGCGCCAACCGCAAATTGCACTTTGAAACGGAAAGCGGAATAAAGTAAAACCAGCAAAAGGGTGAGAGTTATAAGTATGCCAGCCTGATCCGTTAAATCTTTGGAAAAACGCGAACCTACATAATCGGAGCGAAGAACAACGATACTGCCGCTGCCAAAGTAAGATTCCAGGATTTGAACAATTTCGCTGGATGTTACGCGTCCTTCTTCTTTATCTTCTACACGAACCATGAACTGACGCGCTTCGGGAGTTCCCAAATTCTGCACAGAAACACTCTGGGTAAAACCTGCCATTGCCGTCCTTACATCAGATATGTCAATGGGATGACTTTGAGGATCAAGATAATGAACAACATAGAGACCTTCATTGCTTAAAAGACGGTTTCCAAGAGAGCTGAATATCAGCCACTGAGAGTTTACATTTTCATTTGCCGACAGCAATATTTCCATGTTTTCAAGCTGCTCTTCCATCGCGTTTTTTAGAGAGCCGATTGTATTGTGTTCGCTGTACGGAAAAGGGTAAGTTCTGCTTTCTATACCGGAGCCTGAAACAATAATATAAATATTATTGCGATCGAATTGAATAACCGCGCTTGTTGTCCCGTTCCAGCGCAAACCGAATGCTGTTGGAGCAACCTGTACTTCCTGAATAAGACCCGCCTGGAAATCTACGCCAAGCGCAAAACCTTTATTTATTATGTAGCCTGAAATACTGAAAATAACAAGAATTACAGAAATAACCGCGGCGGGGATAAAAAACTTTGAAAAGCGAATTGTTTTTTTCATAAACTAACTCCCTTTACAGCCGCTGTTTCCTGTATGCGGGTTTTCCAGCTTACAGAAAGATTTTTGCTGCGCATAACATCTGTTCCAAAATCGAAAATCAGCCGTGACACAAAGAGGGCTGTAAATACAGAGGAAAATACACCGATTGAAAGACTGACGGCGAACCCTCTAATCGGACCTGATCCTAACTGAGAAAGGAAAAGCGCCGCAATAAATGTTGTAATATTGGAGTCCATGATTGCCCAGAATGCTTTGCTGAAACCCGCTTCTATTACAGCTTTTCGCGATTTGCCAAGCCGCATTTCTTCTTTCATGCGTTCAAAGATAATTACGTTCGCGTCCGTTGCCATACCGATTGTAAGAATAAAACCTGCGATAGCGGGCAAGGTAAGCGTAAAATTAAGCGCTGAAAGAACACTGAACATTATGTAAAAGTTAAGGAGCTGGGCGACAACCGCATTGATTCCTGCCGCTTTGTAAAAAACAAGCATAAAAACCAATACTGCCGCAATACCGCCGAGCAGCGCGTAAAGTCCCTGACGAATTGTATCTTCGCCCAAGGAAGCGCCAATACTCTGCTGGCTTGCCACTTCCAGTTCAACAGGAAGAGCCGCTGTTCTTAAAACAAGCGCGATATTTTCCGCTTCTTCAAGACCAAACCCTGTTATCTGCCCTCTTTCGCGGATACCGGTTGTAATTCTTGCGTTGGATCTAACCCTGTCATCAAGAACAATCGCCAGATTTTTATCAACATTGGTTGATGTCATGCTGTAAAAAATTTCTCCGCCCTCAGGACTTAACCTGAAAATAACTTCAGGCTGCGCGCTCATATGATTGCGCTCTACAAAAGCTTCTTCTATGTAGTTGCCGTCAAGTCCTACGGCTCTTTTTACCGCGATATAACGCAAAGATCCGTCCAGATTACGCGCCTGCTCATCAAGACCATAGCGATCTTTGACATAGTAGCCGAGTATCATAACATCCGCGGGAACGATTGAAGGATTGATTAATCTTCCGCTTGCGTCAAATGTTGTTGCGGGATTCGCTATGTAGTAATTGTAAAAAGCTTCTGTCGCTTCGGCATCTTCCAGATGGAAAGCAAGGCTGCCTTTACCCATTATGATGTCGTTGATTCTTTCAGGATCCGCGGTTCCGGGAATTTCAACATAAATCTGATCTGTTCCCTGACGGCGTATTACAGGTTCTGTAAGACCGAAACGATCAATACGGCTGTTTAAAACTTCCAAAGCGCGGTTCATGGCATCAATACGATCTTCTTCTGTGAGGGGTCTTCCAAGCTTTTCCGAAAGCGCGTCAAGATTTGCCTGCAATACAATACTTAAACCGCCGGATAAATCAAGGCCGAGTTTTACGGCATTTTTCTGCAAATCCTTTAAAGAGAAAATTTTATCGCGGTATTTATTTTCTATTGTGTCCATTGCTTCCCTTCTTGAGAAAAAGGATTCAAGGACTGTTCTTGCCGACCATGTTTCCGGAAGCGGCTGCTTTGCGTTCCTGTACTGTCTTCTTGCGATAGGTATTAAATCTTCCATGTCGCCGGGTACATCTTCATTCGAACGCGCCGCGTCAATAAGACGCTGCAGATCCGCGCCTGCGGCCTGAGATGAATAGGTTCTTATTTGCTGCCTTGATTCAAGCGCAAGCGCCTGCTGATCCCTTGGGATGAAAAAATACCAGCGTATTGTGGGCCATAGAAATAAAAAACAGCCTCCCAATACGATAAGTAAAATAATGAATCTGTAGCGTTTACTCATAATTTATTCTCCGGATTCGGATGATTCCTTTTCGGTGGTATCTTCGATTTTTTCTTCTCTTGCAGTAACTGTGGATATCGCGCTGCGAAGGAATTCCAATTTAACGTTATCGTCTACCTTAACGATTACAGTTGTCTCTTTAACACTTTGAATTGTTCCGTGAAGTCCGCCTATGGTAACAATCCTGTCGCCTTTTTTTAAACCGCCGAGCATTTTTTCGGTTTCCTTGCGCTTTTTATTCTGGGGTCTGATAATCAGAAAGTAGAAAATCAGAATGACTGCGGCAAAGGGAATTAAGCTGGAAATAAGGCTGGGCCCTGAACCTTCGGCTCCTTGCTGGGCACCGCCCATAAGCAATGGAAGAATAAATGAAAACATTTGAACATCCTTATATAATAGATTTTGTAAGAACTTTAGCATAAAAGCCGCTCTTTATGCAAGGGCTAGTACCGGGGGATCCCCCCAGTCCTTACTAAAGAACAATAGAACGGTTAACATCGGTTTGAAAGACCCCAAAAAGGCGCTGTAAAGATGTTACAGGAATCGATGAATTTGTAGCCTTATTGTAAAATTCCGCTACAATATCCAGCTCTTTTGGGTCTTTTGACCATATCGCGGAGGAATAAGCTGCTCTAAAAAGCCCTTTTTCCGCCAATTCCATTGTAGAAAGCTTTGAATATAGCTTTTTTGCCTGCCCGTCAATAACCGCGGCAGGACCGTCATAACCAATAGTAAAGATAAAATCTTCCCGTGAAAGCATGGTTTCTCCTTATTATTAAAATTGCCAAACAAGCCCTATCCTGGGCTTTAGAAAACCAAAAGGATTCTCACTGTAATAATGAACGAAATCCAGACCTGCTTCAAGGTTAACACCGTCATAAAGGTATAAAATTCCTGTAAGCCCGAAATTCAAATGCAGGGTTAAATCTTCCGTAAAATATTTTCCTGTACCGTTTAAAAAAGTAAAACCCATGCCAAAGCGCAATGTAACAGCGGCAAGCCCTTTGTTAAATCTTTTCTGCAACACTATGTTTATATCAATATCTGTAAACGAAAAACCATCTTGTATATTCGCAAACCCTTTCCATATATCAGATAATTCAGTATTAAAAACAAAAGCGGGATTTAAAAGAGAGGTTCTTAATGTAAGATCAAGCCCGCCGTTGAATGTGCTTCGCCTTGAAGAGATTGCCTCCAGCGAAAAAGTCAGCCCGGAAAGAAACAGCTTTGTTCCAAAAATATCATTCATTTCCCCGTAAATGGTGATAACAGGGGTATATAAAACTTTAAAGTAAAAATCCAAAGGCTTTCTGTATTTTACGGCAAACCCTTCTTCTATCCATTCAAGCCCGCCCGTATTTAAAATATAAATTTCATAAACCCCTGTTATCAATGTATCATCGTCAAAGTGAAGCCTGACGCTTCGGTTGCCGCTAAATTCTATTTCTACAGGGTGTTTAATTTGCGATCCTCTTCGCAGATAAATTTCGGATTCTTCTGTAATGTTATCTCCAACAATATACAATACTCTTTCCAGCCTTTGATCCAGATGAAAAGCGTTCGGAGTATATCTTTCTATTTTAGGCTGATATGCCGGTATAACTTCAAATTCTTTCCATTCGGATGTTTCACCCTGTCTTCCAAGAAAATCATATGTAGTTACATTGTACCGATACTGCCCCGGAGGCAGAGAAACCTCAATTACAGGATCATTTACAGAATTTTTAAAATACAAACGGTAAAAATAATCATATACCTCTATTACAACTTCATATAACATTGCATATTCATCTTCTTCCCAGACAAGGCGCTGAATAAAACGCGGTTCATCATTTGAAAAATCAATAAAAAAATCCTGCGCGTACAATAAAGATACAGTGAATAACAGAAAAATTAAAATTATTTTACTGCGCGCCATATAATACTCCCAAATCCCTTGTTCTCACACGCCCCGGACGGGGAATATCAAGCGAAAAGGAATTTTCCGCAATCTGCCCGCGCTGTTCAATTACGCCTTCTTCATTGCGGAATAACGCTTCCAGCCGCCAGTAATATTTCCCAGTATTTTCAAGCAAAAGAAGATTATCAAAAGAAAATGTCAAATCAGGAATTGGCTCTGTTTTTAATATTTGCTCATGGGCAGGAAAGTTTTCTTTTAAAATTGTAATAATATATGAATTTGCCCCTTCTACTTCTGACCAGCTAAAATCTATGCTCCTTTGGCTCCTTAAAGTTTGCGTATCAACAAGATGCCCGTTTAAAGGCAATCTGTCTTGTGCGGCAGGCAAAAGCGGTATAGGCAAAACGCGTATTTGATGAGACGCAGATGCAATAATTGGCTTTCCGTCACGGGTGGTTCCTTCCACCGTCCAGTACCATAAACCTTCTCCTACATTAATGCTAAAAGTACGATCCGTATCCATTATTTGCGCATACGGCTGGGAAGGATTTGCGCTTCTTGAAAGATAAAACCTGAAAAACTCCGCGTCTTCGTTTGTTTCCCAGCTAAAAACAACAGGTTCTCTCAGAGCCGTAAGCCCGTCAATCGTTACCTGCGATTCTGGAGAAAGCAATACCAGCCGCAAAGGCTCCGCAGGTATCTCAACACGCGCTGCTTCCTCGATACGCGGCGTCTCCACGACACGCGGCGTCTCCACGACACGCGGTGTTTCCACGACACGCAGCGTTTCCACGACACGCGGTGTTTCCACGACACGCGGCGTCACCGGCTGCCTCACCGGCTGACGGACAGGCTGAGGTCTTGTTACAGGCTGCGCAGGCTGCTGTATAACCACCGGCCTATTCACTACGATTCTTCTAACCTGTGACGGAATTGCCAAAGAGCGTGAGTTCTGCCTTGCCGCTATGCGCCAATACCACTGCCCCGCGCCAAGCGATATTCCGCTGTAAGACGCGCTGGTAACAGGTTCATTTATTTCCAGGCTGGAAAAATCCGGCTGCGATGAAACCTGTAAACGTAAATCCAAAGGAATATTTGTTTCCCATGAAAACGAAAGTCCAGAAAGAGCGGCTGCTTCAACACTGTGGTTATCCGGCGGATAAACAAGCCTGTGAACAATATCATTTTCCACCGTAAAAAATGTTCTAATCTGAGCCAAGGGAGAACTGTTCCCGTCTAAATCCGTATATGAAACACTCCAGAAATATCTGCCGGGAACAAGAGTAAAATTATCTTTTTCATAAATATAAAAATTGTTGCGGGAAGTCCTTGATATAATAGGGCTGCTTAAATCTCTTTCCATTGATATCTTAAAATCATAAAAAGCAGCGTCTCTTTCATTTGACCATGTAAAATAAAAATCGTTTTTATTATCTCCCCCGTAAACAGTGCTGTTCATAACCGGCATATTTAAAACCGGCGCCTGCAATTCACCTGCCTTTTCAATTCCAAAAGAAGAAGTTTGAGAAAACCTTCTTTCACCTTCAAAAACAGCCGAAAAAACAGGAGTTACCCGCCAATACCAGGTTCCAATATCAAGATTCCCTGAAATAAAAGAAGTTCCCTGTACATTTTCATCTATCTCTATAATGCTGAAATTCCTTACAGAGGAAACTTGCAGCTTATAATTCTGCGCCTGCTCAATTTCAGACCAGCGAAACTGCACCTGCGGGTTATTTCTCCTGAAAACAAACCCTTCCGCGGGGCTAAGCGCTAAAGGAGCAGGCGCGTCAATAATTGTAAAACGCCCGTTTGCAAGTATTTTATCGTCCAGATACAGGCGCCAGTGCCAAAAACCGGAGATTAGCGGAACAGCGGCTCTTGTTTCCAGATTATCCGCAGAGCGGACAATATTCATAAAATTAAAATCATCTGATATAACAAGGCGCAGTCTTTCCTGCGTCTGCATATTAAACCTTTCCCATGCAAATTCCACATTCAAAAGACCCGGTTCATTTTTTAAAAAGCGCGCATTTGGACGCGGCAGAATAACCGCGGCAAACGGATCATTTATTAAATTGCCATGCGCATCCTGATATAATACAGTTCCTGCCGGCGCTAAAACAATCTGTCCGTCCTGTATAATCTGAGCAAAGCCTTCCGTTATGTGCAACAAAACGCCTTCTTCCCCTGTTTGCGCGCTTAAAACAGTTCCAGCCTCTGCTTCTATTATTCTGTCTCCGATTGATAAAAAAACACCGCTTCTGCCCGAAGTTATATTAAGATTTCCGGAAAAAAAATCAATTTGCAATGGACCTGCGTCTTTTTGTATTCGTATAAGAGTATTTTCACCTAAATCAATTTGATTTTCGTCAATATCCAGCAAAGCCCCGGAAAGACGCGATATACGGATTAAGTCTCCGTTGTAAACATAAGAAGTTTCAAACAGCCTGTCCCAGATCATCCTGTCCTGCATACGGCGCTGGACGGTATTGTACTTTAAGGTGACAGTCCCGGCAGGCTCTGTATTTAAAGATCTGAATGTCATAAACAGATCCTGATGAAACATAAAGAGGCTCGCTATAACCCCGCAAAGACAGAACAAAACAACAAAAACATCCAATACCCTTGCTTTTTTTTGGGAGCTGTTTTTCATTTTTCTTTGTTTTTCCGCGGGTGTTTTATTTTTCATTGCCAATCTTGTACTTTTTTTCTTCGGCATTTACATCCGCAAAATCCGGCGCGGCAATACCGAGCATTTCCCTTAACTCTGCCAATGTTCTGGGACCGGAAGTAACAGAAACATGATTGATAACCGCGAAAATACGAACCGGTTTTTCTTTTCCCTTGACTGTAACAGACGGCATCTCTTCTGTAATGAAAAAATAACGGACAAGGTTCCAGGTATCTTCTGAAATTAAAATATCCGTACCAAGCGGCTTGTTTAAAGCTTCGATTCTGGAAGCAAGATTAACAGGATCTCCTATAACCGTATATTCCATACGAAGATCGGAGCCTAACTGCCCTGCCGTAACAATACCCGTGTTCAGCCCGCACCCGATACAGATCGGCGGATCACCGGGATCCCCGGGGAGGCGGTTTTTATTTAACTGGTAAAGCGCTTTACGCATCATAAGAGCTGCTTTTACGCCGTTAAAAGCATCCCTTGCCGGGCTTCCCGCGCTGTAAGCAGTTCCCCAATGAGCCATTACCGCATCACCTATAAATTTATCCACAACGCCGTTGGTTTTTTCCACACAATCGACCATTTGCGTAAAATAACTGTTTAACCAAAAAACAATTTTATCTGACGCTTCTTTTCCGAATACCTTTGTGAAATTCTCTGATTTTTCCGTAAAACCGCGTATATCAGAGAAAAAGATAGTTGCGTGCTTAGGCAATCCGCCGGGTTTAATTTCGCCGCGCATCGCTTTAACCGCGATTTCACGGTTGGTAAACCTTCCGAAGATATTCAATGCCGTACTCATCCTCTGGAAACTGTTTGTTAAAAGACCTATTTCGTCACGGCTTTTTGCTTTTAAATCAAGATCGAAAATACCGCCCTCGATTCTGCGCGCGGCATTGGTAAGGATTTTAAGGGCAACGGAAATTGTTTTGGAAAAGAACCAGATAAAGAGTATCGATAAAAATAAAACTGCCGCGGTTAGATATAAATTACGTCGGGTAGTAGCTTCAATACCTTCAAAGAGTTTATTGTACTCGATACTTGTAAGCGCGATAGAAGCGCCCATGTTCAATTTTGTATAAGCCACAAAATACTGAATTTCATTGTCTGTAAAAAGATCCTGCCTGCTACGCATTGGATCTGCGCGTATTGTACGAATGTAGTCCCTGTTCGCTATATTTGCACCTGCCCTAACAAGTTCAAAATCCGGGTGTATCAAAATATCACCTTCGTTATTTATCAGATAAGACTGATTAAACGCGGAAGAAAAAGTATCGTTTAAATATTCAGGTGAAAAAAGAATACAAACCGCGCTTGAGCCTTCCATGGGAAAATACAGAGCGAGCAAATGAACGGAAAAATAGGGGGTAGCGTTAAGAAATACCGACTCGCCTCTTGCCGCGTTTTGGTAAAAGCTCAAATTATTCTGAAAAAAGGCGTTTACAAGCGAAGGATTAATATTTCTGGAGTTAAAAAAATTGTTGTTTACAAGAGAATAATCATTGCGGCCGGGTATGGGGAAAACCAGCGCCGCTATTTGCCTGTTCTGTTCAAAGAAATAACCTGCCGCTTTTGAGGCAAGATCACTGTGCGCGCCTGCGGCATGAATAATCTGAATTAGCACCTGCGAATTCGACCTTACGCCTGAAAGAGTATATTCCGTTTCCGACGCTGTACGCCGGTTAACCTCAAAATTGTTTTCTTCCGCGCTTAACTCCAAATCTTGCCTGACCATGTAGGAAACAAGGAAGGTTATGGCTCCCAAAGAAATAAGAACAAGGAAGGTTATTATGGTAACCAGTTTTGCGCCGATTGAAAACCGGATAAAATTATCATGTTTTCTCATACTTACTATTAAATTTTAAAGAAAAATTGATGAAAAAACAAGGCAAATCGGCTAATTTCTGCCCAATAATGACGCATATTCCAGTTCATAACGTCGCAGCCTGGGGTTATCCGGAGCTATGGCAAGAGCCTGTCTCAGATAGATAACTGCCCTTCTTTCTTCCCGGCGGCGGATATAGATTTCAAACATGGCTATTAAAGGATCCAGGTTTCTGGGGTCCTCAAACTGGCTTAAACGCAAGTCTGAGAGCGCCGCCTCATCATTTGTATGCAAACGGCTGCGTTGAAAATAGAGGCTGCTTAAAAGCCTGCCCCTGCTAACCTGTGTCTCTCTGCTAATCAAATTAATCCGGTTTTCCAGCAGCCGCGATGCCTCATCCCTTCTGCCATTGTCGATTAGGGCAGAAATATAGATAACAGCATGGTCATTATTTGATGTATCCCGTTCATATAATTCCCGGGCAAAGTTTAAAGCTCTTGTATTGTTGCCAAGCCCGCGTTCTATGTGATATCCGTCTATTAAATCCTCGATTGTGCGCCGGGTAGCAAGGATTCTGTTAAGAAACCCCTGGGCTTCCTGCCAGCTTTCACGCATTACAGCGTCACGAAGGCTTAAATTCAATACGGGGATGGAAGAGCCGGATAACCGCCGCAGCCGTTCCAGATAATCCCTTCCTTCGGTCTGATCCGCGGCGCGGGAAGACTCCAAAAGCAGCGCGGCTGCGTAAATGAGCGCTTCTTCATCGTTGGGGGAAGATCGCAGGATAGAACGCAGGTAATTAAGAGCCGAATCACGGTTCCGGCTGCCCTCGTTCTGCACTCTGGCACGCAGGAAAAGATAAAGCCTGTTATTCGGGTTAATTGGGGCATAACTGTCCAGAGTGGTATTTGCCCTGGGAAACTGCCCCTGTTCCAGCAGGATATAGGCTTTCATGAGGATAAATTCCCCGTCTCTTGGGTCAGCCAGCAATATTTCGTCAATTATCGGAAGAGAGCGTGCCCAATCACGGTTACCGTAATGGCTTAAGGCAAGTTCTCTTTTAATTTCCTTGCTGTCCGGATAACGAACGATAAGATCGGAAAATTGAGCTGCGGCTTCGCTGAATCTTCCGGAAAGCCTGCGAACTCGCGCAATTCCTGTCAGCGCGGGGTAACATTCATTGGATAAAGAGTATGTTCTGGTGTAAAAACGCTCTGCTTCTGTCCATTGCCTTAATTTTTCATGCAATAAACCCCGAAAAAATAACGGAAGCACTGAATTCGGACGAATTTCTGCGGCTGTTTCAAGGTCTTTTATGATTTTTGGCAATAATTCCTGATTAATTTGATTAGTAACGGCAAAAAAAGGCAATATATGCTCAAAAAAGTCGGTGGAATCTTCCGGAGGACTGATATAATTGCCTCTTTCCGCCTCCCTTATAATACGGGTATAGTTAAAAGTCTGCGGAAGATCAACCTGCGGCAGCCTTGCAAGGGTATCCGGGTAAACAAGCCTTATAATCAGCGTATTTATACCATTCATCATGCGGCCGAATTCAACAGTCCCCAATTCCCTTGAGCGAATTAGTTCCAAAGCCTGCAGCATGGAGGATAAAACCCCAGTTTCTGTCAGGCTTCGTATTTCTTCCGCCAGGCTCCCCGAAACATGCTGTCTTTGGTTATCTGCATCTGTTTCATGATCATGCCCCGAAGGTCCTGTACCGCAGGAAAACATCAAAAGAGCGGAAATAAATATAATTAACAAACAATGTAAAAATTGTCTGTATATGGTTTTTAAGGTCATACTTTTCCATAAATTAAATTTTTCAAGAAAAAGAAAAAACTCAATATACAAAATATTAACACAATGATAGTATTATTAACAATGGATATTGGAATAAAACTAAAAGTTTTTATAAGATTCACACTTATATTATCGGTTATTTGTTCTGTTGTTTCATGCAGGTTTATGCAAGAATCTAATGCCGCCATGGGAATTGACCCGTACTATATCACAGGTTCAGGGGAAAACAGGGAAAATCTAAAGGAATTATTCAATCAGCTTAAAAACGAAGAACCCGGCAGCGAAGGAGAATTTGCCGTAACAAGGGAAATTGCCGTAAGTTTTGCCAGGCTAAAAGATTTTGACAGACTTATCCATTTTTTAAGCTCCCGGACACTCAACAACCCCACAGACCCCTATAACGGCTACTATTACCTGATGATTGCCTATGCCTTTATTCAGCAGGATTCCGCGCCGATTGCGGCCTTGTATTTTGACCTAATTGTTAATAATTACCCCGACCTTATCATAAATGATGAATCTATCCATCTTGTATGCCTGCGCCATCTTATCAATCTGAACGATAACCCTGCGCGTCAGGTCTGGTATTACAAGGAGCTAATCTCAAGATTTCCGGATAAAATCGATTTGGGCACTACTTATTTTTTATTGGGCCAGGCTTGTGAACGTGTCGGGGACTGGAACGGCGCGATCCAGGCATATACCAATTATTTGCCGTATTCAGGGACAGTAATTCCCGGCTTCCCAAACGCCGATCAGTATGCCAGGCATCAGGTTGATTTTAGCCGTTCTCCCAAAGACTGGACATTTGAAAGCTTAAACGCGCTTACAAGAGCCATAAAAGCGGCGCTTGATAATCATGATCCGTATCAGTTAATGCGCTATCAGTCTAAAGTAAATTTTGTTAACCGCTCGTGGGAACAGTCAGAAACCGATACTACAAGGATGGCTATTTCCAACCTGTCCTATTTTATGACCACCCGTATCCGCTATGACGCGGCGCTTGACGCGTCTTCTACTGCAACAGAAGCGTTTTTAAAAACAACCGGCTGGTCATCATTTTCCATGCAAACCTGGTATCTGTATTTTAAAAAGATATATTTCCCTCAGGACCCGGAGATTCACGGCAGATGGGAATGGGCAGGAATATACTACGGTGAAAAATTTTAACCTCTGTGTTGATTTTGTTGGCTCTCTGCACAGGCGGCGGGGCGTGCTGCGTGCAAGAAAAACCCTGGAGGAATCCGCTTACGAGCCTTCTGCGAAGTCTCTCCAGCGAAGAATTCCAGAAGATGTTTTTCTTGCCCGCATCACGCCCCGCCGCCTGTGCAAAGAGGCAATAAATGCAGCATTGATCACTATAATATTTCTCCTCTCGTGTGGAGGGGGGCTTTTAGCGTTGGATAGGCCTTTGCGGGTTAATGAGCCGTTGCCCGTTGGGCTCGGCTCGGATGAGCCATTGCCCTTCGGGCTCGGCTCGGAATCGTCAAACTCGCTCGGGGGCGGGCGGGTTTATCGATTGTTGACTCCTGCTTTGCTGGAGCAGCCGCTTACGCAGAGGTATATAGCTCAGTATACGAATAGGAGCGGGATTGCGTTTTTGAACTCTGTAATGGAGAGGGCTAATATTTATATGCCTTTTATCAGGGAGGAAATTGAAAAACGGAATTTGCCTATGGAACTTGCCTATTTGCCTGTAATTGAATCTTCTTTTGAGATTACGGCAAGGAGCAGGTCGGGAGCGGTGGGGCTTTGGCAGTTTATGCTGAATAGTATTTCTCCGTTTAATATCAGGGTAACGGACAATATCGATGAACGGCGTGATTTTATTAAATCTACCAGGGGCGCTTTGCAGAAACTGGATGACAATTACAGGACATTGGGTAATTGGGAACTCGCTCTTGCCGCTTACAATGCGGGGCTTGGGGCAGTGAGCCGTACAATCCAAAGAACGGGTATCCGCGACTATTGGGTGTTAAGCGAAAGAAATGAATTACGCGAAGAAACTGTTCATTATGTGCCTAAATTGATAGCGGCAGCTTTTGTTCTTTCCCAGCCCAGAAGATTCGGTATTAATGTCTGGTTTGACAAATTTGAATGGGAAGCCATCCCTTTACAAAAGCAGGTCTCCATTGATATTCTCGCGGATGAAGCAGGTATCAGCAGGGATTTAATGCGCCGCCTTAATGCCGAGCTTCTTAACGGAATAACCCCCGAAGACAGAGATTTTAGGTTAAAAATCCCTGCGTCTCATATTGAACAGGTAAAAGCGGTACTTGGGCGGGATGATTTAAAACTAATCCGTTATTATTACCATACAGTGCGCCACGGCGATACTTTGTGGTCAATGTCCAGGCATTACGGAACTTCTCTCCTTTTAATTGAACAGTATAATCCGGGGATAAGTAACCGCTATCTTAGGATAGGGGAAACAATTATTATACCTTCGCAAACGGAAAATATTTCCCCGCAAGCCCCGGCGGGCATCCCGGCGGGCAGCGGCGGGCAAACATTTAACGGCACCCATGTTGTTTTAAAAGGCGAAACTTTCTGGTCTATAAGCAGAATGTACGGAACAGACCCCCAGGCTCTTGCGCAGGCAAACGGCATGAGGATTGACCAAATTCTTCACGAAGGAAGAACCCTTAAAGTGCCGATAATACAATAAGGGTAGTTATGTATAGAACAACAGTTTTTTTATTGATTTTTCTGGTTTCTGCAGGCGTTTTCGCGCAGGATATAAAAGGCAGTATAGAGTGGGACAAACTGCGTTTTAACGCGGAAGTATCTCTGGATTTGGCTTCTGCGGGTTTAAGGCTGCCCTCAGGCAGGACACAGGCAGAATCGCTTTTAAGAGACGCATATATCAAATTGATTAACAAACATCTTTTTGAATTGCAGGTGGACTCATCTTCCACAATAGGCGATCTTGTAAACAGGGGAGAACTTAGCACCGATGATGCGGAAAATATCGCGCAGGGAGCGAATTCCATAGCGCCTGCTCTTTCTTCGGATTTGCGTAAAATTTCAGCATCCCATACAATTTCCCTTGCAAATATTAGTTCAGCTCTTTTGCGCCACAGCCGCCCAACACCTGTAATAAGAACATTAAACCCTGTTTCGACAGCGCGTTACACAGGAATAATAATTATCGCAAATGAAAAACTTCCGATTCACGGCATGAGAAGCACAACACTTCCTGTTCCCTGCCTTTTTCCAAAAATCTGGGACAGTGATATGAACATTATCTATGAAAAATCTATGCTGGAAACGCGAAATGCCGTAATGGCGAATTATTTTTCACCTGTAAATATTTTTCACAGCAGCCCTTCCGGGCTTTCACCGGAATTACAGCAAATAACGGGAGAAAGACCTCTTAGAATTTTCGCGCAGGGAGTTTTTGGAATTAAACCTACAGACTTTATAATTGACCGCGGCGATGCGCTTTTAATAATTTCCAGTGAAGATAACAGGCGTCTTTTATCTCAGGGTAAGGTTGTATTTATTATGGACGAATCAGTCCTTAGATACAGTTTTCCTGATCAGTAATTTTCCCATAATTGCGGCAATTGTCTGCTGAAAAATAATACTAAGCAGTGTAGGAAGCACTGTCAGCTCCGGAAAAAATGTAACCGCAATAGTCATTACCGCGCTGTTGTTGCGAAGACCTCCTGATATAATAAGAGCCGTACTTTTTTCATCGCCGCATTTGCCGATAACTCCGTTTAATTTCGCCAATAAAAAACCTATAACTGTTAAAACAATGCACAAAGCGGCTACTATCCATATAACCGGGTCTCTAAAACGCAGGTTATGAGCTACAGCGGTTGAATTGGCAGCTATAACAAACATCAGGCAAATCTTTGACAGAGGATCCAAAACAGGGCAGATAACCTTCGGTATCTTTCCTTTGCTTGTTTCGTTTATAAAAACACCGATTATTGTAGGAATTACAATCATAAAAAGAAGCGAGAGCGCTATTCCGCCTCCCTGCATTTGTATATTTGCGCCCATTAAAAAATAAATAGTCGCGGGAACAATTAATGGTGCCAGCAGTGTATCCAGCAGAATTAATGTTAGCCCAAGCGCTTTATCTCCTTTAAAAATAGCAACCCAGATAAAACCGGAAACTGCTGTAGGACCTGCAAACAAAAGCACAAAACCGGTAATTACATCCGGTTTATCCAGAATTATGGAAGACGAGAACAATGCAAAAAGCGGCATTATTACATGACTTGTAAAAAAGAATAAAAATATAGGAAGCGGGTTTTTTACCGCATCTCCCAATTCTGTCGCTTTTAACTTTAACGCTCCGGAAAAAGTCATCATGCCGAACAGCCAGGGAACAAAGGGACGAAAGTTCCTGAAAACATCCGGAAATAAAAAACCAAGCGCAACCGCAAGAGGAGTTGTAACAGGTATAATCCGCCCAAGTATGTTATTTAAATTAAAGAGAAATTTATCCACGTTTTAGGTTTTAGTTCTCCAATAGGGTTATTTCCACCCTTCGATTTCTTCTCATTCCTTCTTCTGTATTGTTGTCTGCTATAGGTCTTTCCGCGCCGTATCCCCGGATAACAATGCGATCCAGACTGCGGACATTTTGTGATAAAAGATAATTGGCAACGGTTGTAGCTCTTCTTTCAGAAAGCGTCATAAGATAATCTCTTGAACCTGCAAGAGCAGCATGGCCGCTTACCATTATATCCCTGTTCGGGTAACGCATAAGAATCCCCGCTATCCTGTCAAGTTTTTCCTGTTCGCCGGGAAGCATTCTGTCAGAATCCGGATAGAACCTTATATCTTCAAGGCTTAAGGAAATTCCTTCTTCTACAACCCTTACATTAACATCAGGAATTTCAAGCCGGTTTATTTCTTCGATAATTTCCGTAACAAGCTGTTCCCTGTTCATATTTTCTGATTCAACAAATTCTGCCTGCGCGGTTCCCCTGAATTCAATGGTTCTTCTGTCTGACATTTCAAATGTAATTTTAAAATTCTCTTTATAGGCAATTGCCTGCCCTAAAGCATGATCCCAAAAAACCATCTGATCAAATTCACCCGATATGCGTACAGGGTAAATACGCCCCCTTGCAACAGGCGGACGGGATGTTATCCTGTACTGCACGGTAAACGCCGGATAACTCTGCTCTTTCCATTCACGCATTCCGATATATTCATAGTTGGCAATAAACGGGATACGATACGGTTCCTGTATTCCGAAAGCATCACGGAAATCATGCACCTCGTGGCCTTCTGCCCTCCAGCTCTCCCCTACAGTTATCGCTTTATCAGGAAAAACCGGTACATTGCGCACAACCGGCATATAGTATTTAGGATCTATCGTAAGACGTCCGAATCTGTCCCTTTCAAAAACAGATTCATATTCTCTTGACCAGTGAAACGCAGTTTCCGCGTTTTGAATCCCGTGAATGGAATCGTAAATTAAACGTTCTGATGTTTGAAACACCGCCTTGTGCTGCCCTTTTCCGTCAACCACGCCGGTAACTTCTACGGCTATCCTGTTAAGAATCTCTGCGCGATGGCTTAATCTGTTGTTTACAAAAACAGCCTGATCTACAACAGACAGGATCCTGTAACGCGAACCGGAATAATGCTTGTATTCAAACACTTCGCCCGCGGCAGGAAAAAGAGATAAACTTAATAATACGGCAATAAAAACAGCTTTTATCATATATTAATTATACCACAATTTTTATCATTTAACAGTGCCCAAAAGTTCAAGAGCATTTCCCCCCAGTATAAGGTCTTTTTCTTCATCAGAAAAACCGCATTTCTCCAAAGAAGAAAAATACCTTGATGGCTGCAATATCGGAAAATCACTTCCAAAAATTACCTTTTTGCAAAGATTTAACGCCTTTACAATACGGTATATCCGATTGTCATAGATAAACGGAGATGCGGAGGTATCATAATAAACATTTTGAAAATTATCTTTGATTTCCTTTATTGTTTCATAAAACATTATACCCCCTCCCCAGTGCGCCAGAATTATTTTAAGATCTCCATTTTTATTAATAAATGTTTCAAGCTGCTTTAAGGTTACATCTGTTTTTCCGGGATAATAACGTCCTACAGGTTCACTTGCGTGAAGCAAAAGCGGAATACCACGTTCTCTGCAAAAATTTGCCGTCTTGTCCGAAATATCAAACAGCTCTCCCACTCCCTTAAGCCCTGCATCGTGACAGCGTTCTATCTCTGATTTTTTACCGCCTTTGGGCACAACCGCAAACCCCTCAAGTTTTTGCGGATATTTTTTTACATTGTCTATTACATAATCATTAACATAACGGCAAAGTCCCATATCCCGGAAAGCAAATCCAAAAATTACAGATTTATCAATGTTATTTTGCTCCATCATGGCTATAACATCCTGTACATCTGCAAATTTATTTACTTTACTTTTTGACAGTAAAGAAAAATGCGGCTCTTTTTTCGCGTATTTTTCCCAATTGGCGGTTATATCAGGAGGAGTTACATGAACATGAAAATCAATCTTCATCATTAGCAGGACCTGTTAAAATACCAATTTTGTTTAATCCCATAAAAAGAGGCACTCCCACAAGCATTGCGGCTAACGCAAATATTGCCCTTTCAATGGGCGCATAGACTGTAAGAGCTGTCCAAAATTCTTTTGGCTGCTTAAAAAGCACCAAAGAGAAAAAGTTTCCAACGGAAGCTCCTCCTGTAAGACCTCCAAATGCGCAAAGCCAGATTGCTATTCCTGTTTTTACAGGTTTTTTCCAGACCTGCTTTGATTTTGCCGTAAACACAAGAGCTGTAATCAATGCGATAAATCCAAGCCCGTAAAAAATGAGCGGAAAATAAAAAACACTTCTTCCTATTTCCTGTGTAAACCAGAGAATCGTTCCAATTATATAGACGATTATGCCTCCGTTAAAAATAAAACTGCCTTTGGAATTTACGGCGACAGGCGGCCATTTCCCCCATGCTATACATCCTGCTGTAAAAGACGTTGTTGTTCCCACGATAAATGTTCCAAGTCCCATCCAGGCTGTGTAAGGCGCAATAAGGCTTCCTATAAAACCGCCTGCCGCGGAGCATAACGCGCCGGCAAGAGGACCAAAAAATATTCCGGACAAAGGATTAAGAATTGATGATATTGAAAAAGTGCCGCCTGTTCCCAAAATAGGAAAAGTCGGAAGCAGATGACCTGCGGCAATAACCGCAGCCCATACAGCGATAATAGCAGGATGTATTTTCAATTTTGCCTCCCGTCGAATATAATCCCTTTTCTGTCCATTTTAATCAATCTGTGCGCGGCATTTGCCAGAAACATATTATGCGTAACAAATATTACCGTAATGCCCTTTGAATAAAGTTTATTAAAAATATCAATTATTTGCAAATTATTTTTATAATCATAACCCGCGTCAATTTCGTCAAAAATCATTATTTTGGGGCCCATTGCAAGAACACAGGCAATAACTGTTTTTGTCCTGTCCGCTTTGCTTAAGGCATGAGGGTAGGCATCCGGGTCTTTTAATCCGGTTAAAAAAAGCGCTTCTTCTACCCTCTGTTTTATCTCTGTCTTTGAATATTTATTTTTTAATGAAAAAGCAACCTCATTGTAAACAGAATCTGTAAAAAGCTGGGAATCCGGGTTTTGCATAACATAACCTGCCTCTTTGGAAATATCGCTTACCGGCATTTTTTTTACACTTTTGCCGCGGATAAGGATATCTCCGCCGCAAGGACGCAAAAGACCTGTTATGTTTTTTAACAGCGTAGTTTTTCCGCAGCCGTTACTCCCGGTAATCGCGGCAAAATCATTTTCCGCAAATGAAAGATTAATATCTTCTATGCTTATGCCATCATTATAAAAATAAGAAAAACCTTTAATATCAATTACAGGGTTTAATGGCGGTTTTGTTTCAACAAATATTTTTTCATTCTCTTTTACAGATGATATGCCGTTTTCTTCCAGCAATTCAGGATTTGCAAATATTTTTTCTGGCGTATCAAGAGAAACGATACATCCTTTGTTTAAAATACAAACCCTGTCTGCGTATTTATATATCATTTTTGAATTATGCTCTGTCATGATTATCGTAAGTTTATATTTTTCTTTTATCTCTTTTAATACGGACATTACTTCCTGCACTCCCTGCGGATCAAGGCGGCACAAAGGTTCGTCCAGAACCAGAATTTTTCCCTTCATTGCAAGAGATGCCGCAATTGATAACCTCTGTTTTTCGCCGCCGGAAAGTGTAACAGGAGCCCTGTCCTCAAAACCGCAAAGTCCGACACTGACAAGCGCGTCTTTTACAAGCCTTTCAATTTCCTGCTCGGGAAAACACAGGTTTTCAGGGCCAAACGCGGCTTCATTACGCACTGTCGAAGTTAAAAGCTGCGCATCCGGATCATCCAGAACCATTCCAACTTTTAAAGCAAGCTGAGATACAGAAAAATCCGTTGTAAGGCAGCCGGCAGCCGTAACAGTACCGCTTAGCATACCTTTAGAAATATGCGGAATAATTCCGTTTATTAATTTGCAAAGCGTTGTTTTTCCGGCTCCATTTTCCCCCATCACCGCAAGAAACTCGCCTTCCATAACGGATAAATTTATATTCTGCAAAGCGAAGTGCTGACCTTGCGGATATTTAAAAGAGACATTATTCATTACCAGTTGTTCTTTGATCATCTTTAATTTCTATAAGCCAAATAATAATTTAAAAACAATATACAGACAAAGAAAACAAAACACGCAGCCATCAGTAAAAAATCATAATATTTAATCTGCGGTTTATCAATCCATGTTCTTGTTTTATAAATGCCAAAAGCCCTGCTGTCCATGGCAATGGAAGAAACTTGCGCTTTTCTCATAACACCTAACATCAATGGAACCAAAAGACTGCAATATGCCTTTATTCCGGAAAAAAAAGATGCCTTTTTGTCAAAATAATTAAAATTTCTTAATTTTTGGGCATCCATAATGCGAAAAGCTTCATCTTTTATAAAAGGTATAAAATTAAATGCTGTAGTTATGATAAACGCGCTTTTATAATTAAAACCCAGCATACAAAGACCTGCCGCAATCCTGTTATAGGGTGTAGTTTCTGTAAAAAGCGGTAAAAGCAGCAAAAGGGCGGACAGTCGGCAGACAATAACAATACCCAGTATGAAGCCCTCCCATTTTAGGGAACCCAAGCCGCCCAATAACGGAACCCAGCCGGGAAACAGGGGACTTACTATGTGAGAATCGCCGGGAAAAAACAGCGTTTGAACCAAAATAATAAATACCGCTAACAATGAGAGTCTTTTTGGAAAACCAAAAGCCCGGCTGCCGGGAATTTTAACAAAAAATCTGACAATAATAAAAAAGAAAAGCAAACATATTGCCGATACAAGCTCATTTGTCAAAAACACCAAAAGCGTCAACAATAATAAACAAAACAGCTTTACTCTCGCATCACAGATATATAAAAATGACATGAGTTACCTTATAAAAAAATATTTTAATTAACTATATACAAAAAGATAATAATGTGCTATAGTGGATATTAATAATATTATCATAATTAATCAAAGGAGAGAGAGTGAATGAGTGATGCAAAAACACGCTTGGCAAACAGAGAAAGACAGCGAAAGTATCGTGAAGCGCACAGAGAAGAGATCAACAAACAGAGGCAGGAACGGTACAATGAACGCATAGCGCAAGGCAAGTGCCCTCGCTGCGGCGGTAAGGTGAAAAAAGGGTACACTCTTTGTACAGTATGCTGTGAGTATCAGGCGAATTTAAATCGCAAATACGCAAGGCAAAGAAAAAAAGCGACAACCGCAAAAAAAGCGGCTGCAAAAAAACCTGCGGTAAAGAAAACAGCTTCAAAAACAAGCCCAAAAACAAAAACCGCAATTAAAAGAAGAAAAGAAAAACAGACAAAAGCCAAAAAAAAGTAAAAGACCTTTGAAAAGATTTCTCGCAGAGACGCAGGAGTAACTGGGTTTATTTCTCGCGGAGGCGCGGGAATAACTGGTTTATTTCTCGCGGAGGCGCAGAGGCGCAGAGGACGCGGGGTTGTTATTTGAATTCTTACCCTTGATCCTTAGTAATTTATGATAGCTGTCATATTTTTCTAGGGATAAAGGTTAAGATTTCGTACTAGAACTCTGCGTCCTCTGCGCCTCTGCGAGAGTCTTGGCAAATCCTGCGCCTCTGCGAGAGTCTTGGCAAATCCTGCGGAGAGTCTTGGCAAATTCGCGTCTTTACGGATTTTGTAAAAATGTCAGGTGACTGATTCCAGGAATGGCAGCTCGTTTTGGGGTTCGGGGGTTATTGTTTTTACAAGAAGACGATTAATAATAACGGAATTATCAAGCAAGCTTGAAACCGATTGATTCTGATGAAGACGCAATATTACATGAGCAAATAGCCGCGTAATATTTACATTAACGTACCATTCGCGTTTAATTACTTCTTCATGGTAGACCGCATTGGTTCCGATTATCCGGTAGAAAAGCCCTTCTTTGTAGGCTTCGTCAAAATGAGAAATCGCGTCTCCGGAGAAAAGAGGCAGACTGATAGCGCAGATAATTTTACGCGCGCCGTTTTCTTTTAACAGCTTCATCCCCTTTATCAAGGTGCCGCCGGTCCCAAGAAGGTCGTCTGCCATAAAGACGGTTTTGTCTTTTACATTACCCAACAGCCTTATCTGCGAAATATTTGACTGAGACGCGTCTTTGGCAAGCTTGGAATAATCTCTTTCCTTGTATAAAAGCGCAAGGGGTTTTTTAAGGGCAGAAGCATAGAATTTATTACGATCTACAGCTCCGGTATCAGGAGAAACCACGACAAAGTCATCGTTTAGAATCCCGTCCATCTGCGTTAGGGTTTGTATTATTTGATAACTGGCGTGAAGGTTTTCCAGGCGCATTTTATGAAAAGCATTGGTAATGTCTCTGGAATGGATATCCAGAGTAATAATATGGTTAACCCCTAAACTTTCAAAGATTTTCCCGATTCTGCTTGCTGTAAGCCCTTCCCTCCCCTTTGCCTTATGCTGGCGGGAATACGGGTAGCTGGGGATTACAAGGGTAATCCGCTCCGCTCCAGCCTGCCGGGCGGCATCGACTGTGACCATAATTGTCATTAGATGATCGTTTATGGAAAGATTATTAACTATCTGCCCGCCGAAAAATTTGACAGGCTGGCGGTTTTCTACATCCTGAAAAATATAAACATCTTTACCGCGAATTGATTCTTCTATCTCTGATTTTATTTCCCCGTTTGGAAACAATGTAAATTTTACAGGTACCTTAAAAGACCTGTTGATATGCCTGTCATTCCCGCTCTGAGAATCCGCCCCCCGTATTACAACCCTGTTCATAAGGTCGATATGTAAAGATGCCTGCTCTATGCTGATATTGTATCGTTTGGACAGTTCTTCTTCTGTATTTTTACGGCTATGACGGTATTTATGACGCAAATGTTCGATTACTTCATCAGCGAAAACATCTCCGCCAGGGCATGTAATTACAGCAAGATTCGCCGGATTGAAGTATTTCATAATTTATCTGTTTTTTATCATATAAAGATAAAAGAATCAAGAGGGGGATTCTGCCCAGGAGCGGCTCCTGTCAACGGCTTTATGCCAGCTTTTAATGAGTTTTTCCCTTTTTTCACTGTCCATTACAGGGCTGAATATTGTATCTTTTTGCCAGCATTCCTTTACCTCGTTTTGGTCTTTCCAAAAACCAACGGTAATTCCGGCAAGACAAGCCGCCCCAAGCGCTGTGGTCTCCCTTACAACCGGACGCACAATAAAAGAATTGCAAACATCAGCCTGAAACTGCATAAGAAATTTATCCCTGCTCGCTCCCCCATCAACTTTTAATTCCTTCATTTTAATTCCAAGGTCAATTTCCATCGCGTTTAAAAGATCCATTACCTGATACGCGATTGATTCCTCGGCTGCCCTTATGATATGAGCGCGTTTTGTTCCTCTTGTTATTCCCACTATGCAGCCGCGGGCATACATATCCCAATACGGCGCGCCAAGCCCTGTAAATGCCGGAACAAGATAAACACCACCCGTATCCGAGACTTTACCTGCGTTATATTCACTGTCCATACTGTCGGTGATAAGGCGCATCTCGTCACGCAGCCATTGTATGACTGCTCCCCCCGTGAAAACCGAACCTTCCAGCGCATACTGTACCTTTTCGGAAAAACCTGCCGCTATTGTTGTTAAAAGTCCGTTTTTACTGACCAAGGCATCTGTGCCTGTATTCAATAGCAGAAAACAACCTGTGCCGTAAGTGCACTTTGCGTCGCCTTTTTCAAAACAACATTGTCCAAAAAGCGCCGCCTGCTGATCGCCCGCATTTCCCGCAATGGGGATTTTAACGCCGTTTATTTCACAGGAAGCAAAAATACTTCCCGATGGTTTTACTTCCGGCAGCATGGCGCGCGGGATTCCCAAAGCTTCAAGAAGTTTATCGTCCCAATCAAGTTTATGTATATCAAATATCATGGTTCTGCTGGCGTTTGTATAATCTGTTACATGCGTTTTTTTGCCTGAAAGTTTCCAGATTAGCCAGGTATCAACAGTGCCGAATAATATCTCGCCCCTTTGCGCCCTTTCCCGCGCTCCTTCGATTTTATCCAGTATCCATTTAATCTTTGTCCCGGAAAAATAAGCGTCGGGTACGAGCCCTGTCGTCTTTGTTATATATTCTCCAAGCCCGTCTTTTTTAAGTTTATCCACAATGGCAGAAGTTCTCCTGCACTGCCACACTATTGCGTTATAAACCGGCTCCCCTGTATTTTTATCCCACAATATCGTTGTCTCACGCTGATTTGTGATGCCTATTGCCGCTATTTCCCGCGCTGTAACATTGGTTTTTGCAAGAAGCTCGCTCATTACGGCATACTGCGTCGCAAAGATTTCCATAGGGTCATGCTCCACCCAGCCTTCGTGCGGATAAAATTGCGTAAACTCTTTTTGCTCTACGCCGATTATTTCCTGCTCTTTGTTAAAAAGTATTGCCCTTGAACTTGTTGTTCCCTGATCCAGGGAGAGAATGTATTTGCTCATGGGGTATTTTAGCATGGATAAAGCAGGAGTAACAACTGCTGTCCAGAAATGTATGCCTAAAAATATTTACTTGGGGTCCTGTCGGCCGGTCAAGTTTATTACAAGGCATACATTTCTAAAATCAATGGTAAACGACTTGCTGAGCGCATGATTGATTAGCGTTTTTCAAGCTCCGCTTGCAAACGTTCGATGATCGCTTTCTGATCTGCGATTTCCGCATCCTTGTCGGCGATTTCCGCGCCCATGTCAGCGATAACTGCTTCTTTGTCAGCAAGTTTAGCTTCACTGTCAACCAGTTTTGCATCTTGGTCAGCAAGTTTAGCTTCATTGTCGGCAAGTTTTGCTTCATTGTCGGCAAGTTTTGCTTCACTCTCGGCAAGCATATTTTTTACTTTTTCAAATACGCTCTTGTTATGGAACATGTCCATTTCGTATTTCTTGCGGCTGTGAAAAAGCGCCCGTTCGTTTTCGTCCCTGCTTATTTCCTGTAAAATTGCCGATGCCATACCTATCTCCTCTCTTTCCTTTATGATATCATTAATTTTCTCTCTTTGTAAAGAATCTGAAGCGAATCTTAAAAATAACAGCCATTTTTCAAACGAGCTCAGCTGCTCAACTGGCTTTTTAATGATTTCGTTCAGTTTACTTAACTCAATGATAATCTGGTTTATCTGATCTGTAAACACCCTTCCTTCTTTGTCGCGCAGCATAAACCAGCTTACAAAATCCGGATGACTGCCAAAAACGGGAAATGATGTAAATGTAATCTGATAGGTACGGACGATATTAAGATAATCCACACCTCTTGATTTCTGCGATGAATGAAGGTCGGTAAGAAAATACGTGCACTTTTTTTTGAAATCCATG
>Ga0123356_10000291_pt1 | contig 57597 bp, 48 predicted proteins | sample TergutEmb28metaG_2_FD_92546 | JGI IMG/M metagenome (GOLD analysis project Ga0123356, IMG submission 92546) | Embiratermes neotenicus P3 segment gut microbial communities from Petit-Saut dam, French Guiana - Emb289 P3 | ecosystem: Host-associated > Arthropoda: Insects > Digestive system > Gut ...
AGCGGGTTCGGCTATGTTTTTAACAAAATCCGCCACCTCAAAGCGCATGCCATATCCGGGGAAAGGTGCGGAAAAACTTTCGTTGTCATATGTATTCTCATAACAGACTTCAAATGACTTAATTAGCCACCACGGCGAATTTACAAGGATATACCCCCCGGTTCCGGATATCAATAATTGTCCTTCACTCTTTACGCCAATCCCGGTTTTGGCACAGGCAATGCATTCATCTGTTCCGTTGTATTTAAAATAAGCCTTTGAATAAATATCAATGCCGTTTTTATCTCTAAAAGCATCAAAACGAATGTCCATATAGTTTGTTCCTAAAAGCTTGATTATCGGAAGCAAGTTATAGCTTGCAAGCTCTGTAAAACTGCCTCCGACCTTCGGGTCATACTCACGTGTATTTGGCAGATTCGGTACAAGCTTTGTAAATGACGCTTCTATATCCCGTATTATTCCCAATCGACCGCTCTTTGCTATCGCAAGTAAGTTTAAAAATCCCGGAGCATAGGCGGTTTTTATTGCTTCCATCAGCACGAGGCCGCTCCGGTTTGCCAGCTCAAACAGTTCCCTTGCCTCGGCTTCTTTTAAAACCAGCGGTTTCTCGCATAATACATGACGTCCTGCCACCAGAGCACGTCGCGTATAGTCGTAATGAGTGTCATGCGGTGATGCAATATAAACTGCATCAACCTTCTCCAGAAACGCATCATAATCATCGAAGTAGAAAGCCAGCTCACGTTTCTCCGCAAACCCTTTGGCACTTTCTATTCGCGGATTATATGCCGCTATAACAGAAACTCCGCTGACAAACATGATTTCATCCATTGTTCTTCTTGCAATTCTGCCGGTTCCGACAACGCCCAACTGTATGATTCCGTGGCGCACCTCCCGTATTTCAGAGCTTGACACATCCTTTGTTCTCTCCAAATATACGACTTCACAGTACTCACTTAAGTAATCAAACTTGCCGCGCCAGTCCGAGCCTATTACAAATACATCAGCTTCATATTTTTGAATATCTGTGATTTTTTGGCCTTCCTGTTCTTCAACAATAACTTCGTCGGCAAAGCCGCTGTTTCGCACACTGTCGATTCGACGCATAAGTGAATCAACAACATTCATCTTACCGCGTTGAATGTCAAACTGCTCTGTCGTAACGCCCACAATGAGGTGGTCACCGAGAGCTTTCGCCCGTTGCAGCAGATTTTTATGCCCTTCATGGAATAAATCAAATGTACCGTATGTAATAACCTTTTTCATCTATACAATCCTTTCAGGCTTGATGCATAATGTCCTGAGTATGTTTAGTATTTCATCCCTGTTTTTGGGTATCGCCGAAGCTATAACGATACGGTCGTAGCTTCCGTTTATTGCCTTAAGCTCTTCTGTGGTGAGGCATCTCTTTCCTGCGAAAGTGCTTCCTTCTTTCGCATTTGTGTCCGCAAATGCTATAATCTCACAGTAGTCCAATGCAGCCAGCTGTGAGGCATACTGCGCACCAACACGCCCCGCGCCGTAGATGATGATGCTCTCGCCCTTGTTTACCTTGTCAAATGGAAATACGCGCCTGAACGCCTCGACAGCTTCGGAAATAGCCGTGCTGTCCGCTTTTGGCGGCAGCGTCAAATCTTGCAACAGAGTTGTCGTGATTTCTTTTGTGTAGGGAAAGAAAACCAATTCTACACCGCGCTGCGCCAATGCATCCTGCTCACTCGTCCACCCGTCATATAAATGGTCATCGCCGCTGAACATTACATTGAAGCTATACTTCTCCCAGGCAGCGACTTTATCCAGAAGCGGCTCTGTTGTGATATCCACTTCATCCACATATCTAATCGCGCCTATAATCTCAAGGCGTTCTGCCAGCGGCATTACAGGGTGCTTCATCTTTCTTTTAATGATTACCTCATCTGAAAGAACGCCGACGATAAGATAGTCGCAACGGTTTTTCGCACGGTTTATAAGATTTAGATGACCTATATGAAACATATCGAACGCACCGGATATATATCCCCTGCCCCAGTGCTTATCTGTTTCGGATGCAAGCATTCAACCAGAATCCTTTCCGTAGTGTGTTATATGCAATCAATCAAGATATTCGTCTATAATGCGTTCAGATAACCGCCATGTTTGCCCCAGCTTAAGCTTTTCTCTGTTGCAATATCGGCAAAAAGGGACAGGCGTCGATATGAAACAAAGCACATCCTGAGCTGTTATATCCGAAAACAAGTCAAGTCTGTCTTCATTTCTCAACTCCAGCTTTTGCCCGAATGCCTTGTTAAAATGCTCAATACATGCCGTGACACTGCAAGGGTACAGATACCTGTCTTTCAAAATAAACCGTTCATTTGCATTTTCGCAGTTTACGAAGCTTTTTTGCATGTCCTGTGTGCCGCTTAAGTCCATAACATATTGTGACCATGCTCCCTTATCGCGGTCGGATATGTAAACCGTTATACCGCGCTCACTTGCCAGGCACTTTATTTCAAAGAGGTCAAGATTAATGGGGTATGAGGATATCGTTATATGCACTTGAAGCCTGCTGCAAGCTTCCCAAAAGCTTTCCGGCATTTGCGTGAGTAAAACCCCGTTAGTAATGATGCTGACTGTTCTACCCGGAATCAACTCCCGCGCTGCAAATAAGAACTGTTCTATCTTCGGATGCAGCAACGGTTCTCCGCCAAATATCTCTATCCCGCCTTTGAAGGCTGTGCCCATCACATCAATAAAGCGTTTAAACGTTTCTTTGAATGTTTCTATGTCAGCAAACTCTTCATCTGCGATATTTGAAAAATGAAGGCAGCCTGCGCATTTCAGATTGCAATGCTCGGTTAAGTGATAAGGAAGATTCCCAATAAATGGTTTTGGTATGAGGCGGCTATCCGTTTGCACCCATCTGGCAATAATGTTTTTTTCCGGAATACCTAAATCCTTTAGCTGCATATGCATCGGCAGAAAGTGGATTATACTTCCTACTATGTATAATGCGTTCGGAAAATTAATGGCAGCCTCCTCCGGAGCCAGCACGTCGGCGGAGTGATGCTGCGTTCCATGCTGATTATCACAAAACCTGATGGTTGCGCTCACTTTGTCATTAACAAGCTGTTCATATATATGCCGCCCTACATTACCGCAGCCAAATATAAAAACGTCTTCAAAATCCGCAATTTTGCTCAGCAGCTCGCTCATCAATAAGTCCTTTTATTATATCTATCCTGTTTGTACACACACCATCCACACCCAGATCGTACGCAAGCTTAAATTGCTCCGGCTCGTTTACCGTCCATGTCCTAACTTTTACTCCGCGCTTATGGCAGTCTTCAACCAGTCCGGGAAATTGTAGTTGAGCTATGTTCGGGTGAAGGGCGGATACGCCGGTTTTTTCACACTGCTCACCTGTTACAATTATCTGCCGCGCACATATAAATGCTGTCTGCACACAAGGCTTCAGTTTTTTGAGCTTTTGTACAGAGTAATGATTGAATGAAGACCAAACAATCCTTTCTATTATACCACATTTCTCCGCTGCTTTCAATGCCTTCGCTTCAATGCCCTCATAGTAGACAATTCCAGTTTTAAATTCTATATTTATGCTCAGGGTTGTTGGCAATAAGAGCTCAAAAACCTCTTCAAGTGTCGGAATTTCCATAAAAAGCGGTTTTGTTATACCTCTTATGTTAAAGTTAAGTTTTTTTAGCTCCGACAGGGTGAAGTCCTTTACATAACCTTGCCCGTTGCTTGTCCTGTCCACCTTTTCGTCGTGAATAACAACAATTTCGCCATCGCGGGAGAGCTGTATGTCCAGCTCCACACCGTCAGCACCCATGTCTGCTGCCATTTGAAAGCCGGTGAGTGTATTCTCGGGAGCATGACTATACGCTCCGCGGTGTCCCCAAATTTCCATTAAAGCCACATAGCCTTTCCGTCTTTTATCAGCCTGTCTTCCCCCGCTCCGAAACGGATGAATCTAATAGTTCCATCTTCAATATTGACCAGCATTATATCAAACGCTTCTTGCGTAACCGTGTTCAGCTCTCTATGCGGCGTCACAAATCCGGCCGCTTTGTACTCAGTAAAGGCTTCGCATTTTGCGTTTGCAATCGATACAATCGGATATCCATCATCATTGTCCGGTCTGTCAGCATGGTTATGCCCGTTTATCCATGCGATTAATTTCCCTTCATGATTTTTGAGGATGTATGCAAGCTCTTTTTCACCGCGCAGCTCTTTTGTCCAGAATTGCAGTCTGGTTAGTGGCGGAAGGTGTGATAAAATGAGTGTTTTACTGTTTTCCGGTGTGGATTTCAGTGCTTCCTCCAGCCACATCAAGCATTCCTTTGAATACCCGTAACGCAGCTTTTCATTCGGGTCGAAGGAATCAAGAAAAACCAAACGAAAGCCGGGAAGGTCAACGCAGTATCTTACATCATCCCCGCCGGTGCTACCTTCGCTGCTGCCGCCGAAATACAGCTCTTTTATTTGCTCATCTGTAAACGGTTCGGGGTTGTTTTGAAAATAGTTTGCATCGTGGTTTCCGATGGTTATCCAGACAGGGATACCGCAGCTTTTAAGGTCATCCATTAGATTTATTACATAATGCCGTGTTGCATCCCTTGTTACCATACCGTCGGTCATGTCGCCCAGATGTATAATTCCGTTTAAGCTGATTCCTTTATTAAGCTGCTTTACAGCATTAAGCGTATCATCCCATGTGCCGTTAACTGTGTAATGTGTATCCGTCATTAATATAAAAGCCATATCCTCTTTCGCACGATGGCTCTCTACCTGCTCTAATACACGCCTGACTTCATCGTCAAGCCACAGCTTGCTTTTTTCCGGCACCGGCTCTGTGCTAAAGGAAATTATACTGTTAATATCTTCCGGGCCGTCAAATACCTTACCGTTTACTTTACGCAGGCAGACTCTGAAATACACGCGTTCATTAAATATATAAGCATCTTGCCGATAGCTCTCTCCGCTCAGGTCATTGTTATATATGGTCCAGCTCTGTTCCGGTGCGTAGTCGTATGTATACATCCAGCGAGGCTCCACCTCCGGGCGGTATGTGGCAACATTGAACTTATAGTTTTTATCCAGCAAAGTCAGCTTATCACCGGGATTTGCATGATAATACAAAGGCGTGCTCAGTATATTGTCATGTCCTGACTCCTCGAAGCCATCTACGGCGCGTATCTTCATTCCTTTGCGTCCCATGAGCGGTTTAATCAATGCCTGCCCTCCAGTTCAGCCTTTGATGAATCCAATGCATTGCGGATGACCTGCCACATATCATAGTATTTATAGTCCGCCAGCCTACCGCCGAAGATCATATTCTCCTCGGCATCGGCAAGTTCCCTGTATCGCGCATATAGGGTGTCATTTTTTTCGTCGTTCACCGGGTAATACGGCTCGGCTCCCGGTATGTGCCGCTTTGGATATTCCCGCGTTATTACGGTTTTTGGCTGGGTGCCGAACTCAAAGTGCTTGTGCTCAATTATCCTGGTGAATGCGGTTTCACTATCTGTGTAGTTAATTACCGCATTCCCTTGATAATCCTGTTTATCTAACGTTTCGTTTTCAAATTGAAGGCTGCGGTACTCAAGGCTGCCGTACCTGTACCCGTAAAACTCGTCCAGCATCCCTGTATAAACCGTTTTATCTGCAATTGCACTGTAGTCACTACTCTTCATAAAATAGTCTGTATCAAGCCTGACATCAATCCCGTCCAGAAGCCGGTCAAAGATTTGTGTGTAACCGCCGACCGGTACGCCCTGATATCTGTCGTTGAAGTAATTGTTGTCCCATGTAAACCTTACCGGCAGGCGTTTGATTATTGATGCAGGAAGTTCACTGCACTTTCGTCCCCATTGCTTTTCTGTATAGCCTTTGATAAGCTTTTCATATATATCGCGCCCGACCAGCGATAGAGCCTGCTCTTCCAGATTTAACGGATTGTCTGTTTTAAGTCTTTGTGTCTCGATTATTTCCCCGGCTTTTTCGGGGTCCGTCACTCCCCACATCTTATTAAATGTGTTCATGTTAAAGGGCAGGTTATATATTTCTCCGCAGTAATCGGCAATCGGCGAATTGATAAAATCGTTAAATTCGGCGAAGCGGTTGATATACTCCCAAACCTCAAGGTCATCGGTATGAAAGATATGCGCTCCGTAAATATGTACATTTATTCCTTCGATTTCTTCCGTGTAGACATTCCCTCCCGCATGATTGCGTTTATCTATCACAAGGCAGCGCTTCCCGTGCTTTTCCGCCTCATGAGCGTACACAGCGCCAAAAAGACCCGCTCCGACTATCAGATAATCATAAACCATAGGTGTAAGCCCCGTTAAATATAATCGTATAAAGTCTATAGTGTTTTACTTTTATTGTCAATAAACAAGCCTTCACACACTAGTTCTTTCTGCCATTTTGCCATGATATTGGAGTTCAGGGAATCCCCATTGCCGGAGGACTTCAAATGCTCCAACGGCGACAGTGTTTGAAAGGTTCATACTGCGTGCCGACTGCAGCATTGGGAGGCGGACGCATTGACCGGGGTTCTTGAAAAGCAGTTCTTCATCCAGCCCCTTTGTCTCACTCCCGAACAGCAGATACGCATTGTCCTTGTACTCCGGCTCGGTGTAAATACGGGGCGCCTTTGTTGTAAAGTAGTAGAACTCAAACCCGGATGTATCCGGGGGTGCCCGGGATTTACCGTCGGATATTGAAACCGGTGCGCCACCGGATATGCTGCTGAAAAACTCCGCGAAATCACTATAATATGTAATATCCAGCAGATGCCAGTAATCAAGTCCTGCCCGCTTAAGTTTATTGTCATCAATTTTAAAGGCCATCGGCCCCACGAGGTGAAGGCGCGAGCCTGTTGTGGCACACGTCCTTGCGACATTGCCTGTATTTTGCGGTATCTGCGGCTCGACTAAAACGATATTAAGTGTCATAGCTGTTCCATTCTTCAACGCGTCTGATTAAAAGACGTACTGAAAAGCCTTTTCCAAAAACCCGGTTTCAGACAATTGCTGCAGTTGCCGCAGCCACCCTTCTGCTTCTCTCCGAAATACCTGAGTACGTACGAGCGCAGGCAGGATTCTATTTCACAATACCTTATCATCTTATCCAGGCGTATTGTATCGAGCCTGCGTACGTTTCTGCGCTCCTTATCGCTCAGCTCCCCGTTTTGACCTGAGTCCTGTAACAGATGCTCCGCTGTCTTTATATCCTCATCAGAAAACAGGAGTATACATTCCGACGGTTTGCCGTCTCTCCCGGCGCGTCCCGCTTCCTGATAGTAGCTTTCGAGATTTTTTGGCATATTGTAATGAATTACATAGCGGACATCGGGTTTGTCGATTCCCATACCGAAAGCGTTTGTTGCAACCATGACAGTTACGTTGCTTTGTATAAAGTTATCCTGATTTACGCGCCGCTCCATATCTTCAAGCCCCGCGTGATAGCGCGCAGCCGACACACCGCGCAGTCGCAGCCCGGAGCAAACCGAGTCAACAGCTTTTCTTGTTGCGCAGTATACTATACCGCACATTCCGTCACGTTGAGCTATCATATCACGAAACCGCGTTGTTTTATTCGTCAGTTTCTCAACGCCTAAATAAAGGTTGGGCCTGTCGAAGCCGGTTGTGAGGCTTATGGGGTCATTCAAATTTAAAAGACGTATAATATCCCTTTTCACATCCCTTGTAGCCGTTGCGGTAAATGCCCCGACAACCGGGCGTTTACCGAGTTTATTAATAAACTCTGTGATCTTCAGATAGCTTGGTCTGAAATCCTGACCCCATTGCGATACACAGTGCGCTTCGTCAACAGCTATAAGCGAGATAGGTGTTTCTGTCGCGAACCTTATAAAGTCTGCCGTCCCTAACCTCTCCGGCGCTACATATATTATTTTATACTGCCCGTCACCGACCCTTCGTAAAACCTCACGGAATTGTTTTACAGTTAACGATGAGTTTATAAATGCCGCCGGTATTTTCCCTTGCTTTAACTGGGCGACTTGATCCTTCATCAATGAAATGAGCGGCGATATAACTAGCGTTATACCGGGCATAAGTAATGCAGGAATTTGAAAGCAAACCGACTTCCCCGCTCCCGTCGGCATAACTCCAAGCACATCACGACCTGACAGGAGTGTTTCTATGATTGTATCCTGCGCCGGGCGAAATTCCGTGTGTCCGAAATATTTATTAAGCGCTTCCAGCTTTGTCATATAAAAACCGTTCCTTTAGTTTAGCCGATATCAAGAAATCACATCAAATATTTATAAATTATTACCAAAAGAATCATAGATTTCCCTATAGCTATTTTGCTGTGTTTATGTTAGAATACCAGACGGTGGAATAAAAAACAATGGAGCAAGCATTAAGCATGGATTATGTATTGGAAATGGTCGATATCGATAAGCGATTCCAGGGTGTCCACGCGCTCAAAAGTTGTTCAATCAACTTAAAACGCGGTGAGGTTCTTGCACTTGTCGGCGAAAACGGCGCAGGCAAATCCACCATCATGAAGGTGCTCACCGGTATATATAGAGCCGATTCCGGCGATATCCTGTACTTCGGCAGAAAGGCTGTTTTCAAATCGCCCAGAGATGCGCAGAATGCCGGCATCTCAATCGTTCATCAGGAGCTAAACCTGATGGGGCATCTGACTGTTGCGCAAAATATATTCATAGGGCGCGAAAGTAAGGGTTTCTTTTTAGACGAGCGGGGCATCGTGAACAAAACACGTGAGCTGTTCGAACACATGAAAATCAAAAGCATCGACCCATATGAAAAGCTTGCGGATTTAACAGTTGGCAAGCAGCAGATAGTTGAGATAGCTAAGGCCATATCCTATGATGCTCAAGTCATAGTATTCGACGAGCCGACAGCCACACTGACCGAAACCGAAACAGAGGTATTGTTCAGACTCATAGATGAGTTAAAGCAAAAGGATGTTTCTATAATATACATTTCGCACCGCATGGATGAGATTAAACTTATCTCAGACCGTATTACCGTACTTCGCGATGGCGAGTTTATTGGCACACGGGATACAAAGGATGTGGATATTAACGAAATTATCCATATGATGATCGGTCGCGTTACATATGAGCAGCCGAAGGAGCATAGTCTTGTACCGCCCGATGCACCTGTCGTACTCAAGGTTGAAGGCTTATCATCCAAGGACGTCGATAATGTATCCTTTGAGCTTCGCAAAGGGGAAATTCTGGGGTTTGCCGGGTTGATGGGTGCAGGCCGTACAGAGGTCGCAAGGCTCATCTTTGGTGCAGATAAAAAAACAAGCGGGGATATTTTCATAAACGGGAAAAAAGCTGATATCCGCTCACCCGGTGACGCTGTTCGAAGCGGTATAGGGTATCTCTCCGAGGATCGCAAGCGTTTCGGCTGTGTGCTTGGTATGAGAGTGGCGGATAATATAGTTCTTGCATCCCTTGCTAACTACGTCAAAGGCCTGTTTCTGAATGAAAAGAAAATCTCACGCGATGCAAATGAATATAAGGAAAAGATTGATATAAGGACTCCGACTGTCAACCAGATGCTTAAAAACCTATCCGGCGGCAATCAGCAGAAAGTAATAATTGCCAAGTGGCTTATCCGAAACTGTGATATTCTGATTTTCGATGAGCCGACGCGCGGCATTGACGTTGGTGCAAAAAGCGAAATTTACAAGCTGATGAACGCTCTGGTTAAAGAAGGCAAGTCTATCATTATGATTTCATCGGAGCTCTCTGAGATTTTCCGGATGAGCGACCGCATACTTGTAATGAGCTCAGGCACGCAAACAGCCACCTTTCCCATAGAGGAAGCCGACCAGCATATGGTCATGAGCTATGCGGTTCAATACTCCCATCTGATTAATCCCGTAGAGGGTTAAACTCTGCAGAGCATATGAAAGAGGATGTGAATTAATGCCTGATTTTATTCGTAAGTTTCAACTTCAGAAGTTACTTGCTTTCGCAGTTTTGATTGTCTTGTATGTGTTTTTCGCTGTTATGGGAAGAAACTTCTTCTCGGTTGAAATGGCGGTTGTCATTTTATCATCCGCATACTGGATTGGATTTCTCGCAATAGGTGTTACGTTCGTAATTATTACAGGTGGTATAGACCTTTCAATCGGCACTTCAATGATTTGTTCGGCTCTCATAGGCGGGATGCTCTACAAAGATTTTATGCTGCCTCTCTGGCTTTGCCTGATAATCGTTGTAGTAATCGGCACGTTAATCGGCACAATGAACGGCCTTCTGGTCACAAGGGGAAAACTCCCGCCGTTTATCGCCACTCTCGGTATGATGATGGTCATGCGTGGTTTTGGCTCATTCGTAACCGGTTCAGCCGCAAAAACTTATCCGAGTATGCTCGTTGAGGGAGGGTGGTTTCAAAGTACATTTCTCCGTATTGATTACTTCCCTATCGGCGCGGTTTGGCTGTTGGTTTACTTCATTATTGCTTTCATTATACTTAACAAGACCAAGCTTGGCCGCTATATATTCGCTATAGGGAGCAACGAAGAAGCTGTCCGGCTCTCCGGTGTTAACGTTGCAAACTGGAAATGCGCGGCATATGCGATAAGCGGTTTTTCCATGGGGCTTGCAGGTATCTTCCATGCGGCGCTTGCAACCACTATTAATCCGGGTACCGGCAATGGATTTGAGCTGGAGGCAATTGCAGGTGTTATCATAGGCGGAACCTCCCTGTCCGGCGGCGTAGGCTCTCTTACAGGTACGATGATTGGTGTATTTATAATGAGTATCGTAAAAATAGGCTTAAAATCCATGAACCTGCCACCGCCGCTGGAGCTGATGTTCACCGGGCTTGTTGTTATCGGAGCAGTGTGGCTCGATATGTATCGGGTAAGAAAAGCCAATGAAGTTAAGAAGGTAAAGGGATAATTACCCTTTAACCGATATAACCAGGTCATGCGGCAAGCTGAGATTTGTCGTATGCTAGAATGAAAAGGAGACAAAACACATGAAAAAAGTACTATGTATCGCACTGGCCCTTATGATGATTTTCACATTTGTCGCAGCTTGCGGCGAAAGTGAGTCATCAGACGGCTCATCCAATGGCGGAGGAACATCCGGCAACGGTACACCCACCAGCAATCCGCCGGGCAACGACGAATCCATGTATATTTCCGTCATATCAAAAGGCTTCCAGCACCAGTTCTGGCAAGCTGTTAAAGCCGGTTCCGACAGTGCTGCTGCCGACCTTGGCGTGGATATCTACTTCATAGGTCCGGAAGGTGAGAGCGCAATCGCCGACCAGGTAGACATGCTCAACGCCGAGCTTGCGAAAAATCCTAATGCCATAGCACTTGCCGCTCTGGATACCGACGCAGTTCTTTCCCAACTGGCGGAAGCTCAGAGTAAGGGCATCCCGATTATCGGATTTGACTCCGGAGTACCGGACGCTCCCGCAGGGCAAATTGCCGCCAATGCCTCCACGGACAACGAAGCAGCCGCAGCACTCGCAGCCGACCATATGTTCCCCGAGCTGAGGGATAAGATTGAAGCGGCAACGGAAAGCAATCCGGTCGTTATCTGTATCCTCTCACAAGAGGTTGTAAGTGCCTCTATAACCGGTCGTACAAAAGGCTTTGCCGACAGAATGTACGGTCTGGCAAACTCGGTCAATGACAGCGTAGCCGTCACAGGCGGTTTCCCCGCCATTAACAGAGGAGATGCCGGTGCAGCCGTTAGAATCGAAGTGGTTGTAGGAGCAACTCCCGAACTGACTGACATGACGAATGCCGCCAACTCGATTTTGAACACGGAGAATCTGATTGGTGTATTCAATTCCAACGAAGGTGCTGTTTCCGGCTTGCTTGCCGCTATAAATGCCGGAACCAGAATACCTGACGGCGCACTGCTTGTCGGTTTCGACGCAGGCGAGGCTCAGAAGAGTGCTGTCAGGACAGGTCTCTTCTTCGGTTCAATCACTCAAGACCCGTTCCAGATTGGCTATAAAGCAGTCGAGCTCGCTGTAAAAGCCGCAAGAGGCGAGTCTGTCTCTGATGTGGACACCGGTGCAAAATGGTACGATGCAAGCAACATGGATCAACAAGACATCGCCATTCTGCTCTATGACTAAGCAACCTTTGTAAACAGAGCCGGCAGCCTTGAACAAAGGCTGTGGAGAATCGTCCTTCGGGACGATTCTCTGACTCTGATTAGCAAGTTGCGCGACTGATACATAAATAACTCTTACCTTTTCCGGGCGATATTAAGCAAAGCCTGATATTTTGACTACAAAGCTATATGAAAGGAATATTCTTAATTATGTTAAAAGGCATACCTAATCTCATCTCACCCGAGCTGTTGAAAATCCTCATGGAAATGGGGCATGGCGATGAAATAGTAATAGCTGACGGCAACTTCCCTTCCGTTTCATGTTCACAACGGCTTGTACGTAGCGACGGACACAGCATCCCGCCGCTGCTTGATGCCATTCTGGGCCTTTTTCCGTTGGATGAATATGTAGACCTGCCTGTTGCGCTAATGTCTGTAGCTCCCGGTGATAATACCCCGACACCCCCTATCTGGCAAACTTATGACCGCATTTTGCAAAACCACGGTCAAATGCCATACAAGGTCGAATACATGGACCGCTTTGCGTTTTATACACGGGCTAAAGAGGCATTTGCGGTTATATCGACCGGTGAGAGCGCAATTTATGCAAATATCCTTCTCAAAAAGGGTATAATAAAATAGTGCTTTTGTACTGTTTGGCATCAGGTGAAAATGCAGCTTTAATTCATACATGAAATATATCGAAAGGAATTGAATTATTATGGCATATCCGAAAATCGGCATCCGTCCGACGATTGACGGCCGTTGGGGAGGAGTTCGCGAGTCCCTGGAGCAGCAAACAATGAGCATGGCACAATCGGCAGCAAGGTTAATAAGTGATAATCTGCATTATGCCGACGGGACTCCGGTACAATGTGTCATAGCAGACAGCACAATCGGAGGCGGTAAGGAAGCCGGAGCTTGTGCGGATAAGTTTGCAAGTGAAAATGTAACCGGCACGCTGACTGTGACCCCATGCTGGTGCTACGGCAGCGAAACAATGGATCTTTCGTCATCTACCGTTAAGGCTGTTTGGGGTTTCAACGGCACTGAACGTCCGGGGGCTGTCTACCTCGCAGCGGTACTGGCGGCCCATGCGCAACGCGGCCTTCCTGCATTTGGCATTTACGGGCGCGATGTGCAGGACGCAAGTGATACAAACGTACCCGATGATGTCAGAGAGAAAATTTTGCGATTTGCGCGGGCCGCTATAGCTGTCGGACAGATGAAAAACAAAGCTTATGTAGGAATAGGCTCAGTTTCTATGGGAATCGCCGGTTCATTCCTCGATCCTGATTTCATGCAAAAGTATCTGGGCATTCGTGCGCAATGGGTAGATATGACCGAGATATTGCGCAGAATCGATTTAAACATTTTCGACCCCGAGGAGTTTGAAAGAGCATTGGCGTGGACAAAGGCTCATTGTAAAGAAGGGTTTGACCCTAATGATGAAAAGAAGCGCTTCACTCCCGGTCAAAAATCGGAGCAATGGGAGTTTGTTGTTAAAATGACTCTTATTTGCCGTGATATTATGTTGGGCAATCCGAAGCTTGCCGATTTGGGCTTTCATGAAGAAGCTCTCGGGCGCGATGCAATTGCCGGCGGCTTCCAGGGGCAGCGCATGTGGACAGACTATAAGCCTAACGGCGATTTTACCGAGGCTATTTTAAACTCCACATTTGATTGGAATTGCAAAAGGCAGCCCGTTATTTTCGCAACTGAGAACGACGGGTTAAATGGTGTTTCGATGCTTTTTTCTCACCTAATGGACGGTGCAGCTTCAATTTTTGCCGACGTGCGTACTTATTGGAGTCCCGGTGCTGTTGAGCGTGTGTCGGGATGGAAGCCTGACGGAAAGGCCAAAGACGGCTTTATTCACCTTATAAATTCAGGCGCGGCGGCTTTGGACGGCAGCGGCGGTTCAAAGGATGAAGCCGGTAACAGCACCATGAAGCCCTGGTGGGATATGACTGAGAAAGACGCAAAAGCCTGCCTTGCAAAAACTCAATGGTGTCCGGCAAACAACAGCTATTTCCGGGGAGGCGGTTTTTCGTCAAAGTTTGAGACCGAAGGCGAAATGCCTGTGACAATGCTGCGTTTAAATCTCGTTGACGGTCTCGGTCCTGTCATGCAGATTGCCGAGGGCTATACTGTTGACCTGCCTGAGAAAGTCAACCACACCCTGCTCTATCGTACCGACCCGACATGGCCGTCCACATGGTTTGCTCCGATTCTCACAGGCGAAGGCGCATTCACCGATGTTTACAGTGTAATGGCAAACTGGGGAGCAAACCACGGTGCGTTCTGTTACGGGCATAAGGGTGCCGATATTATAACTCTTTGCGCAATGCTTCGTATTCCCGTTTCTATGCACAATGTCGGCGAAAATGTAATATTCCGACCACATGCATGGTCAGCCTTTGGCACACAAGACAAGGAGAACGCCGATTACAGAGCTTGTAAAAACTACGGTCCGCTCTACGGGTAATAAACCAGCAACCAATAAAATGCTTGCATTTTGTTTGGCTTTTTGGTATAGTGCCATGTGTTCCGGCTGTGCCGGAGCGCGTTGCGACCACACACGGAACTTGATTTTCCGCCGTTGTGCCTTGTTTTAAGGTTGGAGGAAAAGCCGACGGTTCCGGAGGGAGGCATAAAGCCTTACGAACAAAAATATTGGAGGAAAAAGAATGTCAGTAGTATCAATGAAGCAACTCTTGGAAGCCGGTGTACACTTCGGTCACCAAACACGCCGCTGGAACCCCAAAATGGCTCCGTATATATATATGGAGCGAAACGGAATCTATATTATAGACCTGCAGAAAACAGTCAGGAAACTTGAAGATGCTTATAATTTTGTTCGCGAAGTAAGTGAAAACGGCGGTTCTGTCCTGTTTGTCGGTACAAAAAAGCAAGCTCAGGACGCTGTTAAAGAGGAGGCCGAACGCGTTGGCATGTTTTTTGTTAATGCGCGTTGGCTTGGCGGGATGCTGACCAACTTTAAGACTATGCGTATGCGTATTGACCGGCTGGCACAATTACGGCAGATGCAGGAAGATGGAACATTTGACATTCTTCCAAAAAAGGAAGTTATCAGGCTAACCGGTGAAATAAACAGACTCGAAAAGTATCTTGGCGGTGTTAAAGAGATGAAAAAGCTGCCGGCCGCACTGTTTATTATAGACCCTAGAAAAGAGCGCAATGCAATCGCCGAAGCACGCAAACTCGGAATCCCGATTGTCGCGATTGTTGATACCAACTGCGACCCCGATGAGATTGATTACATCATTCCCGGTAATGATGATGCTATCCGCGCAATACGCCTTATTGCACAGGCTATGGCAAATGCTGTTATTGAAGGCCGTCAGGGATTGGACTCTGCGGTACCGGTTGAACAGGCGGACGATAAGCCTTCCGTTCCGGCGGATGCACCCGCAGGTGAAACTCCGGCCGCACCCCCAAAAAATGAGGAATCTGCCAAGCCCCTTGCAAAGACCGCTGTCGAAAAGCCTGCTACTGAAAAGCCGCCGGTCGAAAAGCTTGCGGAAAAGCCGGTTGATGAAAAACCGACAGTTGAAGCACCTGCTGTCATTGAATCTGTTTCGGTTGAATCTGCCGTCATTGAACCTGTTGCGGTTGAGCCTGCTGTCGAAGCTCCGCCCGATGATATACCTGCGGCTGAGACTCCCAAGAAAGCTGCAGTAAAAACTGCGAAGAAAAAAGAAGAACCTCCGGTCGATGAAATCGAGGAGGAAGAAGCACCGGTAAAAAAAACAACCAAAAAAACAGTAAAAAAGACAGATGAAGCACCGGCGGAAGCTCCTGAAGAAGCCGAAGCCACGCAGGTTAAAAAGACCACCAGGAAAGCAACTAAAAAGACAGATGAAACCCCTGCAGAGGCTCCTGAGGAAGCCGCTGACGAAGCCACTCCGGCAAAGAAAACAACCAGAAAAACAACTAAGAAAGCGGAAGACACTCCGGAGGAAAGTTAAGCATCCGAAAATATCTTCTAGAAAGGAATTATATAGATGTCATTTACGGCTACAGATGTAAAAGAACTCCGTGAGGTAACCGGAGTCGGTATGATGGATTGCAAAAGAGCCCTGACGGAAACCGAGGGCAATATGGAAAAGGCAATAGCATACCTCCGTGAGCAGGGTCTTGCCACAGCACAAAAGAAAGCAGGGAGGATTGCTGCGGAAGGTATTGCATATGCTGCAGTTATAGATGGTGTTGGAGTAGTTGTCGAAGTAAACGCGGAAACCGATTTTGTTGCCAAAAACGATAAGTTCACGAATTTTGTCAAAGGGGTCGCAGAGGCGGTAGCAAAAAATAATCCTGCGGATTTGGAATCCCTGATGGCGAGCGGATATCCGGGAAGTGATAAAACAGTTGCCGAGGAGCAGCAGGAGATGATTCTTGTAATTGGCGAAAATATCGCAGTACGCCGCTTTGTGCGTTATACTGAAGGTCTCAGCATCCCCTATATACACTCCGGAGGTAAAATCGGTGTTATAGTCAATTTGGAAGTGTCCGGTATTTCTGATATGGATACCGTCACTGAGCTCGGCAAAGACCTGGCTATGCAAATCGCAGCTATGCGTCCGCTTTATCTCGACCAGGCATCGGTTGACGCAACTGAGCTTGAGAAGGAAAAAGAAATCCAACTGAACAAAGCTATCGAGGAAAATAAAGCAAAGAACCTGCCTGATGAAAAGGCACGCCAGATTGCGGAAAACATGGTTAAAGGGCGGATTAATAAATTCTTCGAAGATATCTGCCTCTTGAATCAGGCTTTTGTCAAGGAAAACAAGCTAACTGTTGAAAAGCATGTACAGCAGGTTGCGAAAACACTTGGTGGCGATATCAAGGTCAAATCATTTACAAGATTTGAAAAAGGCGAAGGTATCGAAAAGAAGCAAGATGACTTTGCCGCCGAAGTCGCAAGCATGGTAAAATAACCGTTAAGTACTTTTTCTTGAAGTATTTAACTCTTATAAAAGTAATGGGGTGCTATCGTCAGATGGCTGAGAGGGTGCGAAATGCCGCACCTAACCCTTATTACCGGATGCGGATAATGCCGCCGTCGGGAATAAGACGCAAAATGCACCTCATTTCAACAGCCGCATCATTTAACCGGCAAATATGAAAGAGGTGTATTTATATTATGGAAAATAGTTCTAGTTCAAAACGCCGCATTCTTTTTATCTGTGCTGTTGTTATGCTTTGTGTCGGGCTGGCAGGCACTACGTATACATTGATTTCTATAAGTGCGTCCGAACAGGCTTTTCAAGATGCCCGTCAGGAATACAGATATCTTGAAGAATACCTGAGCGAAACAGATCCCGAAGCTGTTGCCGGGCTTGTGCGCCCCGTCAGGGAGTATGCCGTACCTTTGTCAACAAATGCGATGATAATGCTGTCTGTTCTTGTCGCGTCTGTTTTACTGCTTTTCATAGGCGGCGGCTTGCTTATTACACGTTTTACCAACACACAAAAGCTGGAGCGCGTTCAACGCAGTAATCTTTCGCTACTTACTTTTACCGCGCTTTGCATAGCTTTGGCACTGGTTCTGTCACAAATACGTTTGCTGCGAATGCCTCAGGGTGGCTCAGTCACGGCATTCAGTATGCTGCCTATTGTTCTGGTTGGTTACTGGTACGGAACAAAAGCCGGTGTTTCGGCAGGTATCGCTTATGGTCTTTTACGCCTCATGATGGGTGCGGAGGTATATCACCCCGTTCAGTTCATTTTGGATTATCCGCTTGCTTATGCCGCACTCGGTGCGTTTTGCCTGTTTAAAGGCAAACGCTTCGGTTTGCAAATCAGCTTTCTGGCAGGGGCAATCGGACGTTTTATATGCGCTTTTATATCCGGAGTTGTGTTTTTCGGAGATATAGCTGCGCAGCAGGGTCAGCATATATGGATATACTCCGCTGTGTATAATCTAACCTATATAGCGCCGGAGATTGCCGTAACATTGATTGTTATATCGATGCCCCCGGTTATGAAAGCCATTGAGCAGTTAAGGCTCCTGCGCATGAAAGGCAATGCCTGAGTTATACCCTTGCCAATCCGTATATGCTAGTCATTTAAGGTCTCAAGGTATCTTTTCGCCTTCATGACTCCGATAATTGTCTTGGCATCCTTCAGACTGTTTGCCATTATTTCCTCAATGAGTTTATCAATATGCACCTCTTCAACACTGAGCAGCTCATTTTCATCAAGGTGCATTTCGCCCTGCTGTAAGTCCAATGCAAGGTACTGGTACAGTTTTTCCCCGTAGACGCCGGCAGATGGATAGATCACTCCAAGGTCTATCCATTTTTTTGCTGTGTAACCTGTTTCCTCTGACAATTCCCGTATAGCGCAATTATATGGGATTTCTCCGTATTCCAGTTTACCGGCGGGGATTTCAAGCATTTCCTCCTCGACAGGATAACGATACTGGCGAACAATCACCACATTGTAATCATCCGTCACTGCAACAACACAAACACCACCCGGATGTTCAACAACCTCCCTTTTCGCCATTTTTCCGTTTTGAAGTTCAGCAATGTCTCTTCTGACATTAACTATCAACCCTTTATAAACAGTCTCTGTCTCTACTTGCTTCTCATAAAAAATCATGTCAGCTCCCCTATTCCGGACTTTGCTCTCTGATTATTTTCTCTATTGCTGTTTTGCTGATTTTTCCTTCCATAGGCCCGAGAACTGCCGTATTCAGCGATGCGGCGGCAGTGGCCATTTCCGCTGCTTCTCTAATACTTTTACCCTCAAGCAGACCGCAAATAAATGCACCGTCAAAGCAATCGCCCGCACCGGTCGGGTCTTTTACGTCGACAGGGTAAACACCAAGGGAAATACAATCATCACGTGTATACACCGTACATCCTTCTGAACCGTTTTTAAGCACGATTATCTTAAGTGTCTGATTCGTAAAGCAAGCTTCAACCGCGTCTTCCACATTCTCTTCTCCACTTATCATAAGAAGCTCGGAAACACCCGGGAGCAGAACGGAGCAATGCTCCATCACCTTCTGCACAATATCAAAAACGCTTTTATCCTTCATCAGTTCCACACGGATATTCGGGTCGAATGATACCTTAACGCCTTTTGAAGCAAGCTCCCGCATCAGCTTAATTATTTCCAGACCAAACTCCCGCTTTGCCATAAGAGAGCATCCCATAATATGAAAATAGCGTATATCGTCACCAAGCTTACCGATATCCGGAGCTTCAGGTCTTGTAGCAGGTGTATCCGGAAAATGATATAGAAAACGGCGCGAACCGTCGCTGAAATATGTGACGAATGCAACTCCGGTGGCACCTTCATCATATTGAGTTATCAGAGAGCAATCAACGCCGTCTTTAGTCAACCTGTCAATAAGGCACTTGGCAAAATCATCCATGCCGACACCGCCGATGATTCCGGCACTGTGCCCCAGCCGTGCGACCGTGTCGATGAATATCGCAGGTGCTCCGCTCGGAAACGGTCCGTGGAATATACCCGCTTCATCCAAAGGCATATCCGCCTCCGGGCGCATTATTTCACAGAGCAGCTCGCCCATAGTCCATACTTCCGCCACAAAGTCACCTCACTAAAATCGGAAACAACGTTCACTTGCTATATGAAATTGGATTTCAAATGCTCCAGACCCGCCTTCAGGGCTGCGTCCATCCCTGCTTCGTCGGCACCGCCGGAAAGATCGCGAAACACCCGAATGTCCTTTCCGACCTGACCACCCTGAAGAACAAACGGCTCCATAATAACATCACCCTCAAACCCTATATCCCGCAATGCATTACCGATATCTGTCCAGGGCAGGTGCCCTTGTCCGGGAACCTTCCGGTTGCCTTCGCCCGCATGCATATATCCAAGCAGGCTTCCGGCAGTTCGGATAGCGTCGCCTATATTGTCTTCTTCAATATTCATATGGAATGTGTCAAGCAGTATTCTCACATTCGGGTCATCGACTTCCTTACAGAACTGCACGGCTTCCTCCGCTGTGTTCAAAACAAGGGTTTCAAACCTGTTGACCACTTCCAGATTCAACATAATCCCAAGCTCTCCGGCGACCTTGCCCAAAACTTTTATACTCTCGACACCTCTTGCCCAAATGGCGGGTTTGTCAAGATCACTGTAATCATTCGGCCAGTACGTATACAGCACACCGGCTAAATCACGGGAGTCCAGCATATCCATCTTTCTTAATATATTAGACAGAAATTCAATACCTGCAGCACGTACGGCAGGATCTGCAGATGCCACATCGTATTGCTTTGGCGGACCTATATTGGAGTTGATTTCCAACTGCAAATCCTTTGACAGAGCTTTAAGGTTTTCAAGTGCTTTGTCACTCATTTTAAGTAAGTCCCCGGCGGAGATTTCCATTATATCAAAGCCGAGACCTTTCAGCTTATTTGCGTAGTACATGTAGTCGCCTGTCCAGTTTTTGCACCAATAAGCGTAGAGTGCGCCAAATTTCATTTCATATACCTACCTTTCATTAAGTTGTATTGTTATTAATTAATACTTGCAAAACAGCTTTTGTAGTAGTATAATCCCTATCAGGATTACAGGCAAAATGCATGTAATTATGCTTGCGGGTGTTGCATAATGGTAGTGCATTAGCTTCCCAAGCTAGTAGCGAGAGTTCGATTCTCTTCACCCGCTCCACAATATGCAGGTGTTGCGTAATGGTAACGCTCCAGCCTTCCAAGCTGGCCACGTGGGTTCGATTCCCATCACCTGCTCCAGACAGCTTAACCGCTATTCTACAACACTCCAGTCATGGAGTGTTTTGCCTTCTTTATCCACTAATCCTGTCCACGTATTATCCCCGCCGAAGCGCAGGAAGATACCCAGTTCATTAGGGGACGGAAAAATAATGTCCTCTGTGGTAACGCCGTCTTTTATTTTATCTGCATGGTCGGCTCTTAGCGTTTTTGCTACCTTTGCTGAAAAGTTTAACGTTCCATCCTTGTTTAACTGCGGGTCGGGCGTCAATATTGCCCCCGCTTTCAGCAGCAGCTCTTTCCTGCGCTGCCAGAACACTTTCCCCTCACTGCCCCTGTCGGTAAAACTAAACTCGATTTCGCTGATTTCTGCGTTCCACTTATGCACGTCTTTCATCTTGCTTTTCATCTCCTATATCTTTAAAGGTCAATATAAATTTTACCGTAATCTCACATTTTATGCGTTACTAATCATTATATCCAATGATAAAAATAAAGCAATGTTTTTGCGTAACAAACGCTTTGACAGACGCAAACAAACTTTTGTTTAAATTGCCATAAATCAGTAATAATTCTTGTATACTATATTTTGTATTCTTTGATTGACATCAACAACTATATGTTGTAGGATGGTTCAGATAAAAATAATTGGAGGGGATATATATGACGTTTTGGGACAAGAACGATCTTCGAGACCCAAGTGTTGGTCCGGGGAAAACCATTGTACTTGGATTGCAACACACATTCACCATGTTTGGAGCCACAATACTTGTGCCGCTTATTGTAGGATTTGATATCTCGGTGGCATTATTCATGGCAGGCTGCGGAACCTTGTTATTCCACATTCTCACAAGAGGCGGAGTACCTCTTTTTCTTGGCTCTTCTTTTGCATTTATATCCCCGGTATTTGCCGCTGCAGCACTGTTCGACATGCCAAGCGCATTGGGTGGTATAGTTGTTTCGGGCGCGTTGTATATTGTTTTGGCGGTTTTGGTGTATTTCCTCGGAGCGAAAAGGATTATAAGCTGGTTCCCGCCAATAGTTACCGGATGCATAATAATGGTTATCGGCCTTGTCCTTGCGCCGATTGCAATAAACATGGCAGCTACCGGCGGGGCGCAGGAGGATGTTGCGATAACAGTTCTTTCCTCCGGCGCGGTTATCGATGGTGCAATCCCGGGGGCTATAACCGCCACCAACTGGCTGCTTGCGTTGATGAGTTTCTTTATTGTTGTTATAGTTGCCGTCTTCTTTAAGGGTTTTGCAAAATCACTGCCGGTTCTTATCGGACTCTTTACAAGCTACATCATTGCTGTCATACTGACCCTCACCGGCATAACCCCCGGGCTTGTTGATTTCGGACCCGTAAGGGACGCAGCCTGGTTTGGCCTTCCGTCATTTACGCTTGCAAAATTTAATCTAAATGCAATACTACTCGTAGCTCCTGTGGCTATATGCACAATGGTTGAGCATATCGGCGATATCATGGCCATCGGGGCTATTACGAATAAAGACTATCTCAAGAGGCCCGGCCTTCACCGCACGCTGTTGGGCGATGGCCTTGCTTCTGTCCTCTCCGCTATGTTCGGTGGCCCCGCGAACACAACATACTCGGAAAACACAGGCGTTCTTGCCCTGACACGCCAGTTTAACCCCACCATCATGCGCATTGCCGCCGTTTTTGCTGTTCTGCTTGGTTTTATCCCAAAGCTTGCAGCTATAATCAGCACTATCCCTACCCCGATTATTGGCGGCATTTCAATAGTCCTGTTTGGAATGATCGCGTCTGTCGGAGCGCGCCTGCTTGTCGATAACAGAGTTGATTTTCATAAACCCCGCAACCTTATAATCGCCGCTGTTATTTTAGTTCTCGGCATAGGCGGCGCTGAAATCCCGTTCTCATTCGGTGGCGAGGCTTATAATATCGAAGCAGGTATGGCACTCGCGGCTATCGCCGGTATAATCCTCAATAAAATTCTGCCCGGAGCGGATGACTACAGAAAAAATATAAGCAGTGAAGATGAAACGGAAGCTGAAGGCGGCAATAACGATGACACTGGCATCCCTGTCACAGATGCTTCAAGTGAGGAGGTAGACGCATAATGGCTGTAACTGTTCTAACGCACCCGCTCATTCAACATAAACTGACGATCCTGCGCGATATCGACACAGGAGTGAAAATATTTCGTGAGGTTGTAGGCGAAATCTCTATGCTTATGTGCTACGAAGCCATGCGCGAGCTTCCTTTGGAGGAAGTAAAAGTTATGACACCTGTGGCGGAAGCATCTGTCATGGCTCTTGCAGGCAAGAAGCTTGCGCTTGTTCCCATATTGCGCGCCGGTCTTGGTATGGTCGATGGCATACTGAGCCTTGTTCCGTCCGCAAAAGTCGCGCATATCGGACTTTATCGCGACCCTGAAACGCTGCAGCCGGTAGAATACTACTGTAAAATGCCGCCTGATATTATGGATCGCGACTGTTTTATTCTCGATCCGATGCTTGCCACAGGCGGCACAGCGGCAGCGGCTGCCAAGTTCCTTAAGGACGCGGGCGCGCGTTCGATAAAGCTGCTGACTATCTTGTCCGCCCCTCCAGGGGTGAACAAGATGGAGGAAATGCACCCGGATGTTGAAATCATCACCTGTGCTGTTGACGGGCATTTAAACAATCACGGTTATATTGTTCCCGGCCTCGGTGACGCCGGAGACAGAATATTCGGAACAAAGTAGCTTATAGAAAAATAGCCCGACAGGGCTATTTTTTTATTGCAAATTCTCGCTCATACAGGCAATTTGCCTCTATGTTTACCGCCCGATTGCTTCCCGTAAAACCCGGCTTGCTATCGGGCTTGCTTCGTCGAACCCGCCGCCGCCGTTTTCCACTATTACTACAAATGCAAGCGGGTAGTTTTCATTTGTGATATATCCGACGTACCATGCATGGTTTTCCATGCCGCCTCCGACCTCCGCTGTTCCCGACTTAGCGTGCATCTCCAGACCGGGGAATATGTTCCGGTTCTGTACTTCTATAATATCACCAAGCTGCCGTGCTGTGCTCGGGTTAAGCAGCCTTTCGGTTCTGCCCGAGAAAACCGCCGAAAGCCCTGTTCTTCTCAAAAGCTGCAGCTCGACGGCAATGCCGTCATTCGCTATTGCTCCCACAAAATACAGCATTGTCGCAGGGCATACCTCGTTGTTATACTGACCCACACCCGACCAGGCAAGGTTGGCTGAACCCGGAGGTGCTTTGTCAAAATTCCCTTTTTTAGTTGTAATGCCGCCAACCGTTATACTCTCTGAGAGCTTGAACCTTCTGGTATACTCAGCCATTATATCCGCACCCATCTCAAGGGCAAGCTCTCCATAAACGATATTACACGATCTCAGCATTCCCTGCTCAAAACCCAAGGTTCCGTGTTCTCCGGGGCATGTTATTGTTCCCAGACGGGTTTCAAGCTCCCCGTTACATATAAAAACGCGATCGTATATTCCGCTGATTTGTTCAATCGCCGCTGCTGCCGTCACAAGCTTAAATGTAGAACCCGGGGGGTAAGCCGATTGTATTGCGCGATTTAAAAAGGGCGCTTCTTCCCTGTCAGGATTTCTCGGCGGGTCGTACGGATCGAATGTAGGACTCGAAACCATACACAGCACATCGCCCGTTAAATAATTACTCACTATTACAGCTCCGCGCCGCCCGCGAAGCTCATTAAGTGCCACCTTATTAAGCACCGAGTCGATTGTCAGTTCAATTTGCCTTCCGGTATTTGTCAAAGAGTATGAGCCTGTTATGAAGTTGTATCCCGTCCGCTCGGATGCGAAGGCAACCAGCGCGCCCGTTCCTATATTACCGCGTGAATCACCGACAGCATGGAGTGTTGCGCGGCGCACATCCGCATTATCGGCGAAGGTCCTTCTGCCATCCGTGATATCGGCAAGCACTACGCCGTTGCGGTCTACAATTGAACCCCTCCCTTGTGCTGTCACATTAAATGGCGTTGAAGCCCATTCGCTCCCGGAGATAATCAACCTGACCACATAGAAACCCATCCCCAGTACGGCGACGGCGGCAAGAATATAAACAGAAAGTGCTCTTGTTTTTACCTTATTCATCCGTCAATACCGCCTTCCCAAAAGGCTCCGTCTGTTTCCCTGTAAACAATCGCGCCTCCGCCCCTGTATTGCGGGCGCTTTGGTGTTTTAACCACAAAGCTTGCGTTTTGCCTGGTATCCGCTGCTTTAAAGAACGCAAGCATCCCCCAGCATGCTACAAGACTTGTACCCCCCTTTGAGACGAACGGGAAAGTGACTCCGGTAAACGGCAGGATGTCCATTGAACCGAGAACGTTCAGCAGCATTTGGAATACCAGTATAGATGATGTCGCACAAGCCGCTATTACATAAAATGAACTGCGGGCAGCGCCTGCGGAGCGCACTGAGAAAACAATAAATATCAATATTGCGGACACAGCTGCGAGTGCAATTATCAACCCAAGCTCTTCGCTGACCATAGCAAACACTATGTCCGCATCAAAGGAGAATACACTCGGGGTCGTATCAGTGCCTTTCAGCCAGCCGTTACCCGCACCGACTCCGAACAAACCGCCGCTCGCCGCTGCAGACATTGCACGAACCTGTTGATCCCCGAGGAACTCTCCGGGTTCTATTTGTTCCCAGGCTCTGCCCCATGTAGCAAAGCGGTCGGCTATGTGAGGTCTGGATGCAAGCGCCACAAGCCCTGCAAAACCCGCACCTGCCACACTTAGGAACATCGTAGCAAAGTCGCCGGAGCGAAGGTACGCAATAACCATATATGCTACAAAAAATATCATTGCAGAGCCAAAGTCATTCATCAGTGCGAGAAGACCCATGCAAACTCCCATTAAGCCAATGAATACAAACAAGTTTCGTCGTGCGAACAATCGTTCAAGCGTTGCGGCTCCGGCAAATACAATTGCAATCTTAACAAACTCTGAAGGCTGAAACTGCATCCCTGCAATATTTATCCAGCGTACCGCCCCGAATGCTCTTGTACCGAATAGAAAAGTTGCCGCGAGTAGCACAGGACCGAGCAACGCTATCTTGCGAATTACTTTTGCCCTGTCAAGGTCCCGTAAAAACCATCCCATTGCAAAAAACAGCAATATACCCAGAACAATAAATATTATTTGCCTTGGCAACTCCGCCGATGACCCTGACGCTACTACAGACAGACCGATTGTTGTCAGGAAAAACCCGATTGTCTCGATTTCAAATGAAACCCTTTGCAACGCGCGCGTAATAAAATAGCATGCCCACATGAGTGCCGTCAAAGCAAGAAAAGATATCGGCAGAGTCAAGGTCAGTGCATCACCCTTTGAAAGACAAAGCTGCAATCCCAGCAGCATTTGAAACTCGGTCAGGAATATCAGTGTTGTATGCTGCTTATAAAACTGTCCGGGTTGGGTGCGGCTTACTGCCTGCTCATATTCATCGGTATTATCGGCTGCGATGAACACAAGCTCTACGCCACCCAGCTCGATTTTGTCACCTGACTGAACCGGAATCCCGTCATCATTTTCAATTTTCTTCCCGTTTACTACGACTCCTGTTTTTGAATCAACATTGTATATGCGCCAGTTACCTTTATCATCACGAATGAGTGCAGCATGATTGCGGGAAATTGTGGGATATTCCATGTATACGTCCGATGTTTTCGCTCTTCCTATCACATTCTCCCAGGAATTTAAATCAAAAAGCGTGCCGTTGGGAAGCTTGAGCTGCCCCCATATTTCGCTTTCACTTTTCTCACGAAGTAATGATCTTGCGCATCTGACAACAACTATAATTGCCAAAGCCGGTAATATGAAGCGAATAAGCATCGTTGCAATCGACATATAATTACCGTCAAAGTTCTGTATTGCGTCTCTTATGCTTTGAATAAAATCCAATTACTTAACCTCTTGCTGCAATAAGCAAAATACCGGCACCGGCAATACCACCTACATAGCTTTTCTTGCTTTTAGGGGCAGCCCTGTCGGACCACCCCCATTTGTTCATATGAATATGCTATTCTATTCAGATTCCGCCAGACTCTTGGCTTCCTCTATAATTTTCGCCTGGATAGGAGCAGGCGCTTCCTCATAACGCTCGAACCTGATACTAAATGAACCTCTTCCCTGCGTCATAGAACGCAAATCGATGGCATAGCTTGACATTTCACCCATCGGAACTTCGGCTTCAACAACCTGCAACCCTTCAGAGTTCGCGCTCATACCCATCGGGCTGCCCCGCCTTTTTGATAAGTCGCTCATTATATCACCGGTATAAGTATCGGGAATTGTGACCGTCAAATAACCGATAGGTTCGAGAATTACCGGATTTGCCTGCGGGATACCCTCCCTGTAAGCCAGTTGCGCAGCCATCTTAAAGGCCTGCTCCGAAGAGTCTACCGGATGGTGCTTTCCGTCTAATAGGGTGGCTTTAAGGTATACAAGCGGATACCCTGCAAGGGGACCTTTATTAACACTTTCACGCAACCCTTTCTCAACTGCCGGATGAAAGTTTTTCGGAACGCTGCCGCCGAATACCTTTTCCTCAAAAGTCATTTCCTCGGTATCTCCGGGTTCAAAGTCGATTACAACCTTACCATACTGCCCCGCACCTCCGGACTGCTTCTTGTGCGTGCTTTCAACCTGAAACTTCTTGCGTATCTTCTCGCGGTAGGGAACGCGAGCCGGTGAAAGTGTGACTTCGACACCGAACTTATCTTTTAATTTTGAACATAATACATCAAGCTGTATATCGCCTGCACCTGACAGCACAAGCTGCCTCGTCTCAGGATTGTTAATAAAGGAAAAAGTAACGTCCTCCTCACCGAGCCTGGCGAGTCCGGCAGCTATCTTATCTTCCTGTCCTTTTGTTTTAGGCGCGATAGCCATTGAATAACACGGCGCAGTGAACTCTATTCTCTTTGCGGTAATCTTGTTCTTGGCATCACATAGCGTATCGCTTGTTTTTGTGTCTGAAAGCTTGGATGCGGCACCGATGTCACCGCAGATAACTTCCTTTGTTTCCACGTTCTTTTTACCTTGCATCCTGAATATATTACTCATTTTCTCCGTTGTGCCGGTCCGGGTATTAACGAGCTGCATATCTGAAGTGACCTTTCCGGAAAGAACCCTGAATATACTGAATCGGCCATATTGGTCGGAGAGGGTTTTATATACTATTGCACAGGTGGTGCCGCTTGGATCAACGACAAGCTCATTGCCGTCTTCTGTCGTTTCCTTTCTGTCCAGCGGCGACGGGAAGAAGTCGGCAATCGCATCAAGCAAAGGTATTGTGCCAAGACCTGTCGTTGCACAACCGCAGAAAACCGGGAAAAGCGTAAGATCCTTAAGTCCTATTTTTACACCTTTGATAATATCGGCTGTTGAGTATTCCTCACCGTACTTCTCCATGAGTTCCTCGCAAGTCTCTGCTATGCTTTCATTAAATGTCTCATAGAGAGCTTCGAGTTCATCTTTCATGCTTTCCGGCACAGGAATCTCCTTTTGCTTGCCGGCTTCGAATGCGTAGGCTTTTCGGTATACCAGGTCATAAACTCCCTCGACTTTTCCGGAAGCATTTTTTACCGGCACTGTAAGCGGACATACTGATGTACCGTATTTTTCACGGAGTGATTCGAGTACAGCATCAAAATCTCCGTTTTCCTCGTCAATCTTAGATACATATACCGCTCTTGGAAGTTTGTTTGCAGAAAGCGAGCTCCAGCCTTTTTCAAATCCGACACTAATGCCGTCTTTTGCCGTACAAGTAACAATACCTGCATCCACAACACGCATTGCCTCATGTACTTCCCCTGCAAAATCAAAAAAGCCGGGTGTATCCAGAATATTAATTTTAACCCCTTTATGCTCAGTAAACATTGTCGCCAGATAAATAGTTATCTGCCGCTTGATCTCTTCAGAATCTGAATCACCGACCGTGTTGCCATCAGCTACTTTTCCAAGTCTGTCGGAGGACCCTGTCAAGAAAAGCATACTCTCGGCAAGACTGGTTTTTCCACTGCTACCATGACCGAGAATCGCAATGTTTCGTATGTTCTCTGTGGTGTATGTCATATTTGTTTCTTTTCCTTTCGATAGTAAGGTGTTTTATTCTACACTAACTGATTTCATAATACAACTATTTTTTAAGCCTAACATAACCACACACTATTAGTACGGTTGCAAGCATACAAAGCATGAAAATCACAAGGTTTCCGGGGCTTGCGGATTGAAATGAGTTTGTCCAGCACATATAGAACATTATAAGCACACCTAAAGCGGCGGAAACGACTGAAAGTATTGTAGCAAATAACGCCGCCGATTTAAGCAGCCTGCCGCCTGTTATTGCTTCAGCGAACGGGTTTAATCCCTCCCGTACCAATACCGCGGCCATTCGCCCTTCTTTATCTGAATGCAAATCAGATATACTGTAGGAGTCCTTTGCCGGTATAAAAACGAAGCTGTCAAACGGAACCTTAAACTTCTGCCCGACCATTGCGGGTGTCACATTAAAGTCACGCATAGCGAAATACAAATCTATCCGCCATTTCAACATTGATATCAAAGCGCTTTGTACTGATGGCAACGGCTTATAGTCAATGGCAAACATAGCAACAAGCCTGTTGTTTACTGCTGTGTAGACTGCATTCTTCATGTTAGTATCATCCGGAACCCGGACACCAAGCAGGTTCATAAACGCGGCTGAGCCTGTCGATACATGCTCTCCCCGGATAAGCGCTCCTATACCGCTCTCATGACACTCAAAGTCATCGACCCTCATTGAGCTTAATCCCTGCTGCTTAAGTACCTCTGAGAAAAGATTTGTCAAGCCCGAGCCCGATGACATAATAAGGCTTGCTGTGTAACGAATCGCATTTTCGGGGGATGCTCCGTCATAAACCTTAACTCCACTCAGCTTCAGCATACCCGGAGGAAACAAGTCATCGTCTGTTACGCAAACACCGTCTACAAAACATATATCATCCGCGCCACCCCAGCCTGCTATAGATGCACCGGATTTTCGGGCTGTTTTCGCAACTGTGCTAAACGGTACGGAAAATGATAATAATGCAGAAAACGGAGCAGCGGCTGCAAGCAGCGCCGATAATATATGCAGGGAGTTCTCCACACTGCCACTGACAAGAACAACAATAACAGTTAACAGCAGTGCGCCAACAAGCAGTACGGGTGCGGCATAACGATATGCAATCTCTGTAATATCAGGCTGTATAAGATTGGTATAGAATCCGTCTGTTCTGTTGTAAGCCTTTTTCAATATAGATTTATCAATTTCGCTGTTAAACTCGGCCTGAATACCATACGGTTCAGAAGAGCCGGTCGCTGTTTTAAGCGTTTCAGCCATTGCACGCAGGCTGTACTTCTCGCCATGTGCGGCAAATGTAAGCGAAAGTGCGGAAACTGCACAAAACGGCAGCATTGTAGCAGCACCGCTTAATATCGTAAACGCCGCAGATATTATTGAAAAAATGCATGAAAATAATATTAGGGTTTCAGCGTTCGGGACCCCCCGAACGAGGAAATCAACACCTCTGACTATGACATCCGAACATAACATCATTACTATAAGCAGGCAAATTACCAGTGTGCCGGCAGCATGATCCAGACTGTACTCAATTCCAAACGGCACTGCCAGACCCGCTTCAAAAACATATGTAATAATAACCATTAACAGTGTTATTACCGATGCGGGTAGAATTCTCAACGAAATTGAGTTGCATGCCCGCGTGAAATTACCAACCGCGTCTTTCAACTGCGGTTCTTCATATATTTCATCTCCTTCAGGAGTATATTCGGTTTCCTGCTCGTCTGCAGCGTCCCTGAATGTATCCTGATCGAACATAACACTTCTGTTACGCCTGCCAAAACCCCACTTTGATGACGATACGGGCTCTTCTTCATATCCTAGGTTTCTTGTATCAGAGCCGTCAATGTTGTGTACAATTGTATCCTGGTCACCCATTTGAGGTTTATCGTTTTCCTTACCGGCTATTATCATCGTCGGGGAATTAAATACTGATTCATCTGATATTTGCACCGGTCTTGAAGATGCAGTGTTCATTGTCGCCTCGAATGACCCGAATGCTTCTTCTCCCCTCTCCTGCGGGGCGTCGCTTTCGAGAGGAGATATAATCATAGGTATTTCATCGGTATCAGAAAAATCCGGCTCGGAATCTGAATGGAACGAATCGAATCCGCCGAAAGGCTCATTTATTTCTGTTGCTTGTTGTATACCATCCGGTGTCATGCCGTAGCTTTCCGTTATGTCCGGAGGAACCGGTCCGGGTGCTGTCGTGTTATATGTAGCGGATGAAATCGTTTGGTGAGGCACAGATGCTGTTGTGTAACCCGGTGCGTATGAGGCTGCCGGTGCGTACGCTGATGTGTTTTCGGGTGCGGATACCGTCATTTCCGCAGCTTCCCTGAGTATCCTATCGGCTTTTTCCTGCAGAAGATCGGGCGGTGTTCTTTTGTCACCATTAATAAATGCCGAACCTTTAACCTCCGCCAAAATAGACTCAAACGAAAACCCGTCTGATTCATTGTTGTCATCTATTCTGTCATTCCCGTCAAACATACGGCACCCCCTCTCACATTTTTCTTTGTCTAACAGCTTCAAATAACAGCACAGCGGCGGATACGGACGCATTTAATGATGAAAGTTCTCCGCTCATCGGGATGTTCACCTTGTAGTCGCAGTTTTCACCAACAAGCCTGCTTATACCCGTTCCTTCAGAACCGATTACAAACGCAGTCGCGCATGTAAAATCAGATTCCCACAGCGTTCTGCTGCTGTCCGTTGAGGCTGCATAAATCCATAATCCGGCTTTTTTCAATTCCTTGATTGCTGCCGTGAGATTTGCGACACGCGCTATTGCGGTGTGGAATACGGCTCCGCTTGATGCCTTTGCTACAGTCGCACTAATCCCCGCACTTCTTCGCTTAGGAATAATCACACCATGCGCGCCTGTCGCTTCACATGTTCTAACTATAGCGCCAAGATTGTGCGGGTCTGATATTTCATCGCAGATAACTATCAACGGCTCTTCGCCTTTGCTTCTTGCTATACTGAGCATATTATCTATTGAAACATACTCTACATATGCCGCCATAGCAATGACGCCTTGATGAGACTGTGTAACACTCATAGAATCAAGCTTGCGCCTGTCTGCCTCAACGACTGCCGCACCGGCTGCGCGGGCAGTTGATGCAATGTGCCTGAGCGCAGCATCAGCTTCACCTTTGGCAATAAAAACCTTATCTATTCTTACTCCCGAACGCAACGCTTCTGTGACGGCATTGCGCCCCTCTATTGTACCATCATTCTCCACGCGGTTTCCGTCCATTGACTTTTCGTATCCCACGTTTCCTTCTCCTTAAAGCTTACTCTCTAAGATTTAAAGATAACTCTTCAGCTTCTCTACCATGTCGAGTTTTTCCCATGAAAAATCAGCATCTTCGCGACCGAAGTGACCATAAGACGCGGTTGCCCGGTAAATCGGCCTCAGTAAATCAAGCTTCTGTATGATTTTTGACGGCCTGAAATCGAAGTTTTCCGTAACGATATCTGCAATTCGCTGATCCGACAGCACACCTGTGCCTCTGGTATCAATGTGTACCGAAACCGGTCGTGCCACTCCAATCGCATATGCAAGCTCAATCTGGCATGCACGTGCCAGCCCTGCCGCAACAACGTTTTTAGTTACATAACGCGCCATGTATGCAGCGCTGCGGTCAACCTTTGACGGGTCTTTGCCGGAGAACGCACCACCACCGTGGCTCGCGTACCCGCCATAGGTATCCACTATTATTTTGCGTCCCGTCAAACCCGAATCGCCTGCCGGTCCGCCGATTACAAAACGCCCTGTCGGATTTACATATATTTTTGTATCCTTGGTTATAAGATTTGCCGGAATCACCGGTTTAATAACACATTCGATTATTGCTTCACGAAGCGCACCGATCTCAATATCGGGGTCATGCTGAGTCGACACAACAATCGCAGGCACACCAATTACATTTCTGTTTTCATCATACTCGACTGTTACCTGGCTTTTCCCGTCCGGTCTGACAAACCTGAGTTCTTTGCTTTTCCTGACGCTGGCAAGTTTCTGTGTCAACGCGTGAGCCATTGACAGCGGGGCGGGCATGTACTCCGGAGTTTCATCGCACGCAAAACCGAACATCATACCCTGGTCACCAGCGCCTTTTTCATCGGAGTCGTCATGAGCGTTATTAACACCCATTGCGATATCCGGACTCTGCTCGTCTATTGTTGTCATAACCGCAGAACCGTTGCAGTCAAATCCCAGTTCGGGATTGACATACCCTATTTCCCGAATCGTATCGCGAACCACATGAGGAATATCTACATAGCAATCCGCCGTTATCTCGCCCATCACCAATACCAGCCCTGTTGTGCATATCGTTTCACATGCGACACGGGCAGTTTTATCGCCTGTCAGCATTGCGTCAAGCACTGCGTCGGATACCTGATCGCAAACCTTGTCCGGATGTCCCTCTGTTACTGATTCCGATGTAAAAATCCTGTTTGACATAGTAAAACCATTCCCTTCAATCTCTGTTGTTATTATTTATATTAACGTTCTTCAAGAGGTATATAATTTTCATCAAGTGCTATCGCTTTATATGCAGGTCTAATTATCCTGCCTCCGCCCCACGCTTCTTCAAGCCTGTGCGCACACCATCCTGCCATTCTTGCAACGGCAAAAAGCGGTGTATACAGTTCCTGCGGGATACCCAGCATTCTATAAACAAGGCCGGAGTACATATCAACATTGGCGCAGACTTCAACCTTGATACCCTTGGCGCGTTCAAGCGCAAATGGCGCAAGCTTTTCAACAGTCTCCAGCAGCTCGAACTCGTCAAGCATTTCCTTTTTTTCAGCCAGTGAACGCGCTAAATCCTTGAGCATGACGGCTCTCGGGTCGCATATTGTATAAACTGCGTGACCCATGCCGTATATGAGCTTGTCACCCGAAGCGGCTTCACCCCGCAAAATCTTGTCCAGATAATTTGCTACCTCATCCTCATTCTTCCAGTCCTTCACATCCTTTTTAATAAATGAGAACATGTTTATTACTCTTTCATTAGCTCCGCCGTGCCGCGGACCCTTTAATGAGCCCACCGCCGCCGAGATTGCCGAATATATATCCGTGCCGGATGAGGTCAGTACCCGGCATGCAAACGCAGAGTTGTTACCTCCGCCGTGTTCTGCATGGAGTACCATACAAAGGTCGAGAAGCCGCGCTTCCTCATCCGTAAAGCTGTTATCACGCCGCACGGAATGTAAAAAGTTTTCCGCCATTGAGTAGCCCGGCTGAGATCTGTGCAGGTAAAGCCCCTCGCCGTCAAAATAATGACGCTTCGCGGCATATGCATGAGCCACGATGATCGGGCAGCTTGCCAGGAGCTGCAGTGCTTTTGTCAACTCACGCTCCAAATCACGTTCATCCGTTTCCGGTTCGTTGTCATATGAATAAAGAGCCAGTACACTCCGCGATATCTTGTTCATAATGTTTATGCTTGGCGCAGGTAGTATCATATCCTCGGTAAAGCCCTTAGGCAGTTCCCGGAAATCCTCAAGCATTCCGCGAAATGTGTCAAGCTCCGTTTTGTTTGGCAGCTTACCTAATATTAGCAGATACGCCGTCTCTTCAAATCCGTGGCGGCCGTCCTTTAAAAACCCATCCACTATATCGGCAACGTCAATTCCGCGATAATAGAGTTTACCTTCCATTGCGGTTTTTTCACCGTCGCGCATATAGTATCCCTGAGTGCTTCCTATCCTTGATACGCCTGCCATCACGCCTGTACCATCGGCATTCCTGAGTCCGCGTTTTACGTCGTTTTGTATGAAGAACGATTTATCTATCCTGATTTGCCCCAGAAGCGCATCAGCGCGTTTGCCGATAAACTCCTTGTAATGGGCTTGCTCTGCTGACATTCGCTTTCATTATCTCCTTTTCACAATTATACATAATATACAATAAAATGGTGAATATGTCAAAATTTTAATTCCAATAACAGGAAAGTCATGGTAGTATGGTTTACTGTTAGGAGAACTGTGATATCTATGCTTACAGATGGACATAAGGATCGAAAGGGCCCGCTTTTTATTGCTCTGGCTTCTATTTGCTGGAGCTTTGGCGGTTTGTTCATAAAATTCATACCGTGGGGAGCAATGAGCATAGTTGGCATCCGCGCCTTTCTTGCAGCACTGGTGTTTGTCATATACCGCCGGAGCTTTAAGCTGGAGTTTACAACCGGTAATGTTCTTACCGCTATATGCTTATCCTCCACAACTGTTATGTATGTGTTCGCCAACAAGCTGACAACCGCCGCCGCAGCTATCCTCTTGCAGTTCACCGCTCCCATATTCATCATTCTCATATATTTGATATTCTACAGAAAAAAACCGACTGTCAGCGCTGTTGTGGCTGTTTTATTCACGCTCGTCGGTATGCTGCTGTTTTTTGCAGAAAACCTTGATGCCGGTGGTTTTCTCGGCAATATACTGGCTCTGATATCCGGTCTGTCAATGGCGGGTGTGTATGTATGTAATAAAAGACTTGATACAAATCCTGAAAATGCTCTGTTTTTGGGTTTTCTATTCAACTCATGCATTGGTCTGCCGTTTGCTTTAACAGAGGTAACCGCCGATATAAATGCATGGGTTGCCGTTTTCATTTTAGGGGTTGTCCAGGTAGGGTTTGCTTACATTTTCTTCTCAAAGGGAATAAAAAGGACGCCTGCTCTTCTCGCTTGTTTAATATCAGCAATAGAGCCGATTTTAAACCCTATATGGGTCTTGCTGGCAGGTCTATTCGGGCTGCTTCCCGAGCTTGAAATTCCCGGACTGTTTGCATTGTTTGGCGGCGCGGTTATCATTTTAACTGTTGTCGGTTATAACATTTGGGTGGAGCGGTCGTCAAATACTTCAGATAATAACAATACTTAATCTAAATAATTTTGCTTGGCAAAAGGCAGGGCATCATATTGATACCCTGCCCTTACAACCGGCTTTTAAGCCGGGTTCTTTGGTTTATAACCCGTCAAAGACTTAGTTTAGAATTGTTATTTAAGAGGTTGTTTAACCAACGTTGGATGCGTTAATGACCGATACACCTGTGTCGAAGTTTTTCTGTGTAATCGTTCCGCCATCCAGTACGACTGCTGCGGATTTCATACCTTCAAAGCCCATAACATACGGATTTTGCGCCATGGTGCAAAGAATATCGCCGTTGCGGATGTGCTGCAGAATCGCATCACTTGTATCGAAACCGACGCCGACTACTGTGCCGCCGCTTTCAGAAATTGCGTTGCCCACACCAACTGTTCCGCCTTCATTGGTGCCGAATATCCCTACAACACCCTGCACGATGTAGTTTGCTGCCAGTTCCTGAGAGAGCGCTACCTGTCCCTCGCCGTATTGTGTCTCAAGGATATCGAAGCCGGTGCCTGCGAATGCGGCGCGGAAGCCCTCTTCACGTAAAACTGTGGATGTGGTTGCCGGGTTGACGTTTACGATTCCGATTGTGCCGCTGGTAATTCCGTCAGCGGTCAGCTTCGCGATCATCTCTTGTCCGGCGGTGGTGCCTGCGGCCCTGTTATCAGTCGCCAGTGTCTGATAAGCTTCAATATTTGCCGGAGAGTCGACATAGATGAACTTGACGCCATTGCTCATTGCTTCCTGGATGGTAGCTATTTGAGTATCCGGACCATTTGAAGCCAGAAGAATAAGGTTCGCGCCGTTAGCTACCGCGTTGTTGATTACTTCCATTTGAGCAACGTCGTTTTTGCCGTCTGTCGGTGCATCCCATATGTATGAAATGCCATCAAGTTCGGCTACCGCTGCTCTGCAGCCTTCGTCAACCGTGACCCAGTGCTGATCCATCTGATCCATGGTAATAAGGTATACGAGGTGTTCGTCTGAAGAGGAGTCGCCCCCACAGGCTGCAAGTGCAAAAACCAATGTACATGCGAATAAGATTGCTAAAAGCTTTTTCATAGTGTCCTCCATTTCTTAATTTACATAATATTTGTTTAAGGCGCTTTTGACCTTAATACACTTAATCTTTGCGGCGTCTGATCAACACATCGGCCAATGCCGAGATTATTACTATTGCTCCCACGCTGATGTTACGCCAGGCAACAGGCGCACCGCTCAATGATAAACCGTTTTGCATAACCGCCCAAACTGCGGCGCCAACTGCCGTTCCCAGCAAAATGCCCTGCCCCCCCAGCGGGCTGATACCACCGATAACTGCTGCCGCGACAGCAAACATCTCAAAGCTGGTTCCGGCGTCCATTGTGCCTATCCTGCCTTGAGCACATTGAATCAGTCCTACAATACATGCGCAAAAAGCACTTACCAGATATGCTTTTGTAATTGTCATAGATACGTTGACACCCGACATTTTTGCCGCTTCCCTGTTGGAGCCGACTGCATAAATATGTCTGCCCGATCTGGTTTTTGAAAGGAATACGAAGAAAATTGCCCAAAGCACTAAAGCTATCCAGAATGAGTTGAATACCCCCAAAAAGCTTCCGTAGTAAAACAGGTCTGAAAACCAATCCGCATGCTCGCCTATCAAGTCTGTATTCCTGCCGTTGTTGACAATTTGAGCAATCCCGCGGGCAATTGTCATTGTGCCGAGTGTTGCTATAAAGGGCGGAAGGCTGAACCGTGACACCAGAATTCCGTTTATAGCCCCGACTGACAAGGCTGCAATCAAAGTAAGAATAATCGCCAGCATAGGATCCATTCCGCTTGACATAAAGGTAGCTGACATCATGACGCTCATTCCGATTACTGAGCCTATAGAAAGATCTATATTGCCGGTAATGAGAACATATGATTGTCCGATTCCGATAATTACAAAGGGTGCGATTTGGCGCATCAGATTGACCAGGTTGTCCGACCCCAGAAACCTAGGATTTATCGTATAGAACGCAAAGCACAGTACAATGAGCCCTCCGGTGACGGTAATCACCTGCCCCATTCCGCGTATCCGGAATATACGGATAAAAAGGTTATCTTTTCTTTCAGCCATTAAAACACCCCACATATAAACATAGTTATATCGTTTATAAATTACCCGATTTTACTTTCAAACATGGTTGCGTACTCCATTATTTTATCTTGTGTAGCATCGGACTGAGAAAACTCGCCGGTTATCCGCCCGTCGCACATAACTATGATACGGTCGCTGATTCCAAGTATTTCAGGCAGCTCACTTGACACAAATAAAACACCTATACCTTTTTGCTTCAGCTCGTTCATCAGATTATAAATGTCCACCTTTGCGCCTACGTCAATTCCCCGGGTCGGTTCGTCGAAAATCACCATTTTTGAGTTTCTTGCAAGCCACTTGCCGACCACCACCTTCTGCTGATTTCCGCCGGATAAAGAATATGCTTCTTTTTCTACCGACTGTGTACGAATACTGAGGTCACTCACGCATCCGTTTGCCATTGCGCGTTCTTTACTGCGGCTGACAATCGTCAAAGCACCGCTCAGTAAATCCAGGTTTGGCAATGCAACGTTTTCTGCAATAGTCAGTTTTAAGCAGAGGCCGTCCTTCTTGCGGTCCTCCGGTATCAGAACCAGGCCCTTTCGTATGGCATCAATCGGCTTTTTTATGTCAAGCTGTTCACCATGAAGGTATAACTCACCTGACTGCTTTACATCCGCCCCGAATATTGCCCGGGTGGTCTCGGTGCGCCCGGCACCCATCAGTCCCGCAATGCCTACTATCTCTCCCTTACGAACAGACAAACTGACATCCCGGACCATTCGCCCGGCATTAAGGTTTTTAACCTCAAACACTACCTCACCGGGCTCGCAGGAAACCCTCGGAAACTTTTCCACAATATCCCGCCCCACCATCAGTGAGATTATTTCCGGTAAGGTGATTTTGTCAAAATCTTCCGTTTTGATATATGTGCCGTCACGGAGTACTGTGACCCGATCTGCTATATGCTGCAGTTCTTCAAGCCGGTGTGATATGTAAATGATACCACACCCCGATTCCCTCAGCTTACGAATCAGTTTAAACAGCTCTTCAATTTCGGAAGACGTAAGAGCGGAAGTCGGCTCGTCCATGATAAGTATTTTCGAGTCGGTCGAGAGGGCTTTTACTATTTCAACCATCTGCTGCTTGGAAATAGGCAGGTGCCCGACGATTGTGTCCGGAGTGATTCCAATGTCAAATGTTTCGAGGATTTTCAGGGTCTCCTTACGCATCCTGCGGTTGTCGAGTATTGCACCTTTTCTGTACTCCCGCCCGAGAAATATATTCTCAGTCACAGTAAGGTGGGTACACATGTTTAGCTCCTGATGGATAATCGCAATGCCAAGCTCTTGCGCTTTCTTTGGATTCAGGCTTTCCACTGTTTTCCCAAGAACCTTTACAGTCCCTTTATCCTTTGTATAAATGCCGCTGAGTATTTTTACAAGAGTAGATTTTCCCGCGCCGTTTTCGCCGAGCAGGGCGTGTATCTCACCTGCACGCAAATCGAAACTGACATCCGTAAGAGCCTTAACTCCGCCAAATGCTTTTGTCGCGCCTTTAATCTCCACTATGTTATTACTCAATAAGCTTACCGCCTTTCGGTCATGCCTCAGTCCGGAACGGTTTATGATACATTGGACAGCAATTCATTTTTCATATACTTAAAAGGCTGCTCAATGAAACGCTCAATCACCAGGTTTGTGCTGGATAAAACATTTGCATTTCCGAGAATCTGGGATGGCAGGATTTCGATTGTACGCGCGCTGCGGGATGTGACCCGCTTGTTTACTTCCTTTTCCATTTCCTTAAACAGAATCGTCGGTCTGTATAAAACATACTCTCCGTCAATAATCACTGCTTGAATGTCGAGAACATTGCTTGCGCTTACAATAATGGCGGCCAGATACCGGGCCTCGCTGCGCAGTACGTCCATAGCTGTCAAATCACCTGTATATGCCCTGTCAGTAATAATTTTCCAGCTTGTAAGAGTCGGGTCCGCTTTTCTTGCCGCTTCAACAATACGGGGTATAGCGGCATACATTTCAAGACAGCCTTCATTTCCACACGGGCATTTTATCCCGCCGATATTTATACTCGCATGTCCAAAACCGTTGCCAAGCCCGGACGGGCCGACGATAAGCTTTCCGTCAAGAATCAACGATGCGCCAATACCCGTGTCAACTATTAATTTTAAGAAGCGATCGTAACGGTTTTGGATACCATAGCATTGCTCCGCAAGAGCAAGGGCATTTGCATCATTCTCAAGAATTATCTCACATTTGAGCAAGTCACGCAACAACGGAGTAACAGGTACATTATGCATTAAATCGAAGTAAGGCGGGTCCAGAACTATGCCGGACTTCGCATCAAGCGGACCGGGAGCGGCAACCCCGACCCCAAGGAGAGATCCGGACGGGTTGTTTTTATTAATCATCTGCTGTATCAGCTTTCCGGTTTTAATAATGGTTTCCACGCCGGTTTCGCATTCGTCGACCGGAAATGAGGTTGAATCTATAAGCGTTCCGCATAGGTCGCATATTCCGACATGAATTGCATCTCTGTTTAACCTGATGCCGCCCACGTAGCAATAATCTTTGTTCCAGAATAAGTCTTTTGACCGGTGTTGCTCATTTTGGGAGTTGGAACCTTCTAAAATGATACCGGCCGATATAAATTCTTCTGCAATTATACTGGTGGATGACCGTGTCAGCCCCATCGCTCGCGCGACCTGTGCTCTGGTCATATGTCTGAGCCGCAATTCCCTAAAGAACCTGCTGTAATTGCGTTCTTTCATCCTTGCTGCATTTAGTGCCTTTTTGACCATATCCTACCTCTTGTAAACGATCATTACGGGCGTTATCGCTCTCCGACAGTTGAATTATAAGTTATTATATTCTGTTTGTCAAGTCATTTGACACTTTTTGATATTATTTGATATTGAATCGTTACAGTTCACAGGTCTGGTATGTGTCTGTACTCAGAGTTGCATATTTGCCGCCCTATGCGTATTGTTAAGTCAATTGACATTTGTGTTCCTCTTTGCTATACTGTCTCTGATACAATTCAAAGACGCCCCGGCACGTTAACAAGGAGGCTCTATGCCCGAGCTAAGCGTTGTAAAGAAGGGTTTTAATTACTCACAGGACGGTCCGGGCAATCGGTTGGTTTACCATCTGTTCGGATGTAATCTTCATTGCCCGTGGTGTGCGAATCCCGAAACAGTTTTTGAAGGCGTAAAAACAGAGCAGATTTCGCCTAAAGAGATTTTACGGCAGTCCTTATCGGCAAAGAGCATCATGATCGACTCCGGTGGTGTGACATTTACCGGCGGCGAACCAACCCTCCAGAGAACGGCTTTAACGGAAACTCTTGAGTTGCTGTACGAAAATCAAATTCACACAGTAATTCAAACAAACGGAACCGATAAGGAGCTTTATGATTTTTTCCCGCTGCTGTCACTCATTATTATAGATTTTAAGCATTATGATAATGAAAAGCACAAATCAGTTACAGGCGCTCCCAACACCCGTATAATCGAGAACCTTCATAAAGCATGTGCATTTGGTCTGCCGGTATGGGTTCGCACTCCATTGATTCACGGCTTCAATACTGCCGATGAGGATATCGAGGGTTTTCTTAATATCTGCAAAGCACTCGAGCAGAGGAATGCAAGCTTTGAGTTTTTACCTTATCACGAGTATGGTCGCGACAAGTGGATGTCGCTTGGCAAGGGGTACTCTGTTATTGACGGAGCAGTCAGCCCGGAAAGAGTTAAGCAGTTTGAGGCAGCTTACACAGACGCCGGATTAAAAGTTATTCGTACTTGATAAATTTATTGATTGTCCGGTATAAACAAGATTGCCGGTTAAGGAGATGATGCCATGTACAACAAAATATATACACCTGAGCTTCTGGATAAAACAGCCCGCGCATTGTTTTCGCAGGAGCGTGAAATCCGGCGGTTGGACGGATGGTTTCTTGTTCGCGAGACCGCAGAGCAGGTCTTGCTTGAGCAAAGCAGTAAACCACATCCTGTGCGCCATGCTATTTCTATTATGGAAGCCATACGGGTTTTGCCGCTGACAATCAGTGACAACGCTGTTTTTGCCGGTACCCAGCGAGATGCTTTTGCCAAGAGCTACGCGCTGCTTAACCCGAATTTTAAAGTGAGTGCATTCAGCGGTTATTGTGACCCTTCCGCAGTTTTTGACGATATTGAACCTGACGAGCAGTTCACGCCGGAGCGTATAGGTAAAACTCGCGAGGCGACAAAACGAAGTGATTATGTATCTGCGCTGACAGAGGTTTATAAGAGCGCAGAGATGGATACATCCGAGGTCGTTTATTTTGTTGAACAGGTGACGGGGCATCTTATACCTGATATGCGCCCGGCTATAAATCACGGGCTCTTAACCCTTAAAGAGCAAATCGCAGGAAAAGCCTCCGGTTGCTGTGACAATAAAACACGCGACCATTACGAGGCAATGACGATTATGTTGGATGCCGCTCTTTTACTGGCGGAAAGGTATGAGCAAATCGCAAAGGATAAAGCAGTTTTATCCCAAGATGAAGAGCTGATAACACGTTTTACATACATGGCTGACACCTTACACCGTGTTCCCAGACACGGTGCCTCCGGTCTTTATGAGGCAATTCAATCCTTTTTGCTGCTTTGGCAAGTCATGTGCATTGAACAGGCCCCCAATCCTTTTGCGTTTTCCGTCGGAAACGCCGACCGAATCTTTGAACCCTACAGGGCTGCCGACGGTACCGGACGCGAGCTTGCGGCAGGTCTTTTTAAGCATTTTTTAGCTTTCTTCAATGTTGCGGACCGAAGCTGGGCAATTTCACAAAATGTATTGATTGGCGGACGCGGTAAGAGCGGCGGTGATTTAAGCAACGAAACAAGCTATGCCCTCTTTGACGCATATGCTTCTATGAATCTGCCGCAGCCTATACTCTCTGTCAAGCTTCACAAAAACACACCCGAAGAGCTTTACCGTGAAATGGGACGTTTCTTTTTTACACCGGGCTTGCTCACGCCGTCACTCTTTAACGATGACGCATTATTCCGTGTTCTGGAAGATCGCGGCTGTGAGCCGGATGACCTTCCTGATTATGCGGTGGCAGGATGCCAGGAGCCGCTCATCATGGGAAAGGATAACGGCAATACAACAAACAGTTGGTTGAATCTGGCAAAGGTTATGGAGCTTGCTTTAAATGACGGTACTTCAGCATTGAGCGGCGAAAAGCTTATTGACCCGCCAAAATCCTACCCTAACGTTGTCGAAAAACTTCGCGATATCCGCGGATTATTCTATTCTTATTGCGAAGAATACCTAAGGAGAATGGAAAAGGCGGCAAACGGAGCTATAAAAGCTTTGTCACTTCTGCCTGCGCCGTTTCTTTCCTGTTTTATGGGAGGCATTGAAACAGGTGCAGATGTCCGCGATACCGAACGTCAGGGAACGAAATACAACGGCAGCGGGTGCCTTATTCATGGTCTTGCCGTAGTTGCGGACTCCTTCATCGCGATTGACCGGTTGATAGAGGAGCGCCCCCATGATGCGGAGCGTCTGCCTGAAGTATTAAAAAGTGATTTCGCAAATGACCCCGAACTGCGTGAGTGGTTATTGTCCTGCGAGAAGTTCGGCAATGACATTCCATCCGTTGATGCAGAGGCGGTTGAAATTGCATCACGGATTTCAAGCATGGTTTCTTCATTGAAAAACAATTTGGGTAATCCTTTCCGTCCTGACTGGTCCACACCGACTACCCATCTTCTATACGGGTACTGGGTGGGTGCAACCCCTGACGGCAGGAAAGCTCGCGAAATGCTTGGTTATGGTGTTGATCCTTTGTATGGCTGCGCGGAAAACGGCCTCGGCTTCCGCGTTTTATCTGCGCTCAAGCTCCCGTATGAGAAGTTTACAGGCGGATATGCTTCCCATCTCGGGCTTGACCCCGGATATTTCACTGAGTCTTCAAATGAGGAAAAGGGGCTTGAATTTAAGAAAAAAATAATCACTCCGCTTTTCTTTTCGAATACCCGGCGCGTTGACCCGTTTTACCTGTATTTAAACGTCACCACTCCCGAAATTTTACGGGCAGTACTTGAGAAGCCAAAAAAGTACGCCCCGAGCGGAGTGTATATCATGCGTGTCCATGGAACCTTTGTAAACTTTTTAGACCTTTCTCCTGATGTGCAGCAGGATATTATCAAAAGGTTGGATTTGGCTTCTACAAGAATTGTGTAATATGGGAGAGTTACGGCTATGAAATCAATAGGGCTGGATATCGGAACAACTACTATCTGCGCCGCTGTGATTGATTTGTCAAACGGGGATGTAGTAAAGACCTTGACAAAGCAAAATGATTCCGTTATTCCGGGGCATAGCGCAACGGAGCGCCTTCAGGATCCGGAGCATATCTTAGAAATTTGTCTGTTCCTTTTAAATGAGCTTTTTAGTGAGTACACCGATATTACATCAGTTGGTATATCTGGGCAGATGCATGGCATCCTTTATGTCGGCGGCGGTAAAGCAAAGAGTCCGCTTATCACATGGCAGGACGGGCGCGGCAGCTTGAAATCGCCCGAAGGAGTTTCTTATGCTCAGATGTTGAGCGAGATTACCGGAATTGCTGCCGCGACCGGCTACGGGCTTGTCACTGTTCTTCATGATTCACAAAACGGGCGGATTCCTTCCGGAGCGGACGTCATATGCACAATAGGTGACTATGTCGGGATGATACTATGCGGCAACAGTTCTCCCCTGCTGCACCTGTCAAATGCCGCCGGACTGGGTGGTTTTGATACGGCAACAGGCGATTTTTCCGCCAATCTGCCTCCCGGCATAAATCAATCTTTACTGCCCGAAATCATTACCGGCGAGGCTGTTATCGGCCGGCACCGCAATGCTTCTGTTTGCTGCGCTGTAGGCGACAACCAGGCAAGTGTCTTCGGCTCGCTTGGAAGCGGTGTTTCCGCACTGGTAAACATAGGGACGGGGGGGCAGATTTCCGCAATTTCGGACATGCCGGTAAAGTATAACTGCGGTCTTGAATGCCGTCCTTATTTCGGAGGTAAGTTTTTATCGGTCGGAGCATCCTTATGCGGCGGGTATGCTTTCCATGTACTAAGGGATTTCTTTCTTGAAGCAACAACGCTTCTCGGCACACAGCCGACTGATGATTTGTACATGAGAATGAATAAATGGGCTGAGCAGGCATTAAAGAATCAATCACGGCTAAAGGTTGATACAAGATTTCAGGGAACACGGTCTGAGCCAAATCTGCGCGGCAGTATAACCGGTATCGGCACGGATAACTTTAACCCGGGTGCCTTATGCTTGGGTGTATTGGAGGGAATCTGCTCCGAGTTACAGGATTTATCAAGCAGAATCAATCCTCCTCTTGTCTGCGGGGAACGACTTGCGGCAAGCGGCGGAGGGGTACGAGACAGTGCAATTGTGCAGAGCATTTTAGCAGACACTTTCGGGATGAGGGTTGTGGTACCCGTATGTAACGAGGAGGCGGCATTTGGCGCAGCACTAATCTCTTCCGTTGCCGCAGGTATTACAGACATAAATCAAGCCGGAGAGCTGATAAAATACGAATAATTTTTTTAGGAGGAAATTAATATATGAAGCGCTCACAGATTAATGCGGCAATAAAAAGAATGGAGGAAATAGTCGCCCGGTACAAGTTCTCATTACCGCCTTTTTGCAACTGGTCGCCGGAGGAGTGGTCTGATAAGGGAAGCGAATACGATGAGATAAGAACAACCATGCTGGGCTGGGACATCACAGACTATGGTGAAAACCGTTTTGATGAACTTGGTTTTACATTGATAACGATTCGAAACGGCAAACTCGGACACGAATCATGCCAAAAACCGTATGCCGAAAAGCTGTTGATGGTGGAGGACGGTCAGTATTCGCCAATGCATTTCCACTTTTACAAGATGGAGGATATTATAAACCGTGGCGGCGGCAATGTCTTAATCCGCGTATATAACTCTACACCTGAGGGTGGTTATGCGGACACAGATGTTGAAATACGTTCCGACGGGCGCTCATATACCGTTGCTCCCGGCACTCAGATAAAACTCCGCCCCGGCGAAAGCATAACCATACAGCCTCACCTTTACCACGATTTTGAAGTGGAGCCCGGCACCGGCGCAGTGCTTCTCGGGGAGGTTTCTATGTGTAATGATGATACTACCGATAACCGCTTTTATGAAAAAATCGGCAGATTCCCTTCAATTGATGAGGACGAAGCTCCTTACCGCCTGTTGTGTACCGAGTACCCTCCCGCAAAACTGTAGATTTTAATTATATTTTATTTCACATTACGAATGTTTAATGGTACAATATAGTTTGTCACTATTTGGTACTTTATTAAAGATTGGTAATCATAAAAGTGGATACTAAAACCCTGCACTCAGTATATAAGAGTGAGTTATATCCGGGTGTTTCGCTGACTTGTGTGCAAACAGGCAAGTTTAAAACCGGCTGTATCACGGTAAATCTGCTTTGTGAGCTGAACCGTAATACCGCCGCCGCCAATGCTCTTTTACCGCGTGTTCTACGCCGCGGTTCTGTTAACCATCCTGATATGGAGAGCATTACTGCCGCGCTCGATGATTTGTACGGTGTCCGGATTGAGCCTGTTATCCGTAAAAAAGGTGAACTGCACAGTATAGGTTTTTATGCAGATTTTCCTGATGACAAATATATCCCCGATGATGAGAGCGTACTTGATAAAGCTGTGTCTATGGCTTTCGAAATACTCCTTGATCCCGATATGAAAGACGGTCTGCTAAGAACAGATTATATTGAGAGTGAAAAATCTAATCTGATTGACGATATTCGCGCAGCCATAAATGATAAGCGCGGATATTCGATAGACAGGCTTCTCGAAGAAATGTGCAGGAACGAAGCTTTCGGCATAAGCAAGCTCGGCAGCGAAGAAGAAGCTCTGTTAATCACAGCAGAGTCACTCACTGCTCACTACCGCAATCTGGTAAGAATTTCAAGGATAGAGTTGTTTTACTGTGGCTCGGCTGAGCCGGAGCGGATTGAAGCGATTTTCAAATCCTTACTTAAATCTTTACCTGAACGCAACGATTCCGGTATTCCAAAAACAAATGTTATTTACGAGCCGGAAAATGATAAACCCCGTCGTATTGCTGAAACCCTCGATGTGTCACAGGGAAAACTGACTATCGGGTTCAGGATGGGGGATGCAATGAGAAATCCCGATTACCCGGCTCTTATGATGCTAAACGCGATTTACGGCGGCAGCATCTCGTCAAAGCTGTTCCTTAATGTCCGCGAGAAATTGTCGCTTTGCTACTATGCCGGCTCGATGATTGATAAGCACAAGGGTGTTTTGCTCGTATATTCCGGCGTTGATTTCTCAAATTTCGACGCTGCTCTTGATGAAATATTTAAACAGCTTGACAGTATCAAGAACGGTGATATAAGTGAATGGGAATTTACTGCGGCAAAACGTTCAATCATCACTTCAATAAAATCCGCTTTAGACAGATCCGGCGGGATTGAGGAGCTTTACTTTGACAGCATTATATCTTCTGTCCCTTACGATCCCGTCAAGCTCAGCGAAATGGTTGAAGCTGTGACAACCGACCGCGTAATAAACTCAGCCTCGGGAATCAGGACAGATTCTATATACCTTCTGTCAGGTTTGCAATGTAAGGAAGCAAATGATGAAGCCCTTTGAATATAAAAAGCTGAATGAAAAATTGTATACGACCCGCATTTCAAACGGGTGTACTGTTTTTGTTGTTCCTAAACGCGGGTTTCATAAAAAATATGCATTTTTTGCTGTAGATTACGGCGGTGTGGACAGACGCTTTATGGCTGCCGGAAAATGGACTGATACACCTGCGGGAGTCGCACATTTTTTGGAGCATAAAATGTTTGATACAGAAGACGGCAATGCTCTGGAGATTCTCTCGGCAAACGGCGCTTCGCCAAATGCATACACATCGACCGATATAACCGCATACCACTTTGAATGTACAGACAGTTTTTCCGAAAACCTGAAAACATTGCTCAGTTTTGTTTCCATACCGTATTTCACACAGGAAAGCGTTGAAAAAGAGCAAGGTATTATCACTCAGGAAATATTGATGATAGAGGATGAACCTGATTATTGCCTGTACTACGGGCTGTTGAAATCCCTGTTCAAACACAATCCCGTACGAGATTCTGTCGCCGGCACTGTTGAAAGTATTAAAAATATAACAGCGGACACACTCTATGATTGTCACAAGGTTTTTTATGCGCCTTCGAATATGGCTCTTTGTGTTGTCGGGGATGTCGATTCTTCAGAGGTTATTGATATTGCGCAGGAGGTATTGCCTGAGACTCCGGGTGAAGCTCCCCTCCGCGACTACGGTGCAGTTGAAGAATACCTGCCCGAGGTAACGGATTTCCGAAAATCAATGGAGGTAAACCTGCCATTATTTCTTGCCGGATGTAAAGTCACCCCCGCCGCAAGCGGTACAGAAACTCAAAGGTTGGAAATTATCAGCGCACTCGCTCTTGAAATGCTCTGCGGTCATTCCTCATCGCTTTATTTGAGACTTTACGCCGAAGGTCACATCAACGCTGATTTTTCAGCTTCATTTGACACTTCAGCCGGTGTCGCATATACTATGTTCGGCGGAGAAACCCGTGATCCTCAGCACGTTTTTCAAGAGATTAAGGAAGAGATTCGCCGATTGCTGATAAACGGGCCGGACGAAACTGTGTTCAAGCGCAATAAAAAAGCCGCCATCGGCAGTTATATTCGCTCATTAAACTCGTTTGGCGTAATTGCTTCAGGCTTGGCGGAGGGTCATTTTCGAGGCTTTGATCCGTTTGAAACACCGGAGCTGCTATCAGAAGTAACTGTTAATGATATAACAGCCTTTATAAACGATAACCTAAAACCTGAAAACATGGCAATTTCAATAATTAATCCAAAAAATGAGGTGATACATTGAGTCCCGATGCAATTATTTCGTTCCCAATGTTTGGTGAGGGTTTTGCTTTTAACTTACCCAGTTTCTTTACAATTTTCGGAATCAATATCTACTACTACGGTTTGTTTGTCACAGCCGGGTACGCACTTGCGGGTGTGTACATTTTCAAGCGCAGAAGGCTCTTTAGTTTAACTAAAGACAATATACTCGACCTTCTTCTCATAGCCGTCCCCTGCGGACTTGTCGGTGCCAGACTGTATTATATGCTGTTTAACTTCGACAGATTTTTTGCACCCGGACAGTGGGGAAATATACTGAGATTTCGCGATGGCGGTCTTGCGGTCTATGGCGGAATCATAGTTTCGGGTTTAGTTTTTATCATTTACAGCCGTGTCAAAAAAATAAAACTCGGCAACTTACTGGACGCTGCCGGTTTCGGGTTGTTTATCGGTCAGGCCGTGGGCAGATGGGGTAACTTCATAAACCGCGAGGCGTACGGGGTAGAAACGGAGTTGCCGTGGAAAATGGGGTTGACAGAAGGCGGAACCACCACATTTGTCCATCCCGCGTTTTTGTATGAAGCCTTATGGAATATAGCAGGGCTGGTTATAATCCACATATTCTCAAAAAAATCAAAGACAAAATATCCCGGGCAATATTTCCTTTTCTATGTCGCATGGTATGGTCTCGGACGGTTTATGATTGAAGGTCTGCGAACAGACAGCCTGTTAATCCCCGGCACCGATTTGCGTGCTTCTCAATGGCTTGCGGCTATCTCTTTCTTTGCCGCCGTCTGTATACTTGTCATCAACTATATACGCGGCAAAAAATCCGGATCCGTATACGGCGAAGATGCCGAGGATGAAGAGGATGATGAAGCTGCACAGGAGCTTGCCGAGCTTGACGGGGTTTCGGCGGATGATGTAATTAAAGAAAAGGAAGATGAAACCGGCGATGATACAAACAGTTTCGACTCCGGCGATACTGAGGATGAAGCAGATACCGGGGATACGGACATAGAAGGCGAAGGAACGGAAAATAAAGATAATAACGATGAAAATACTGAGGAGGAAGAATAATGGCGAAGTATGATAATTTCAAAAAGAAAGCAAAGAGTGCATTAGGAACGATAGCCGATGTATCGGTTGATGCATACAAGGCCGCTGAAGAAAAAACAAGAGTCCTTGCAAGGAAAACCAAGCTGAGAGCAGGTATAGTCAATGATAAAGCGACTATAAGGCGGGTCAGTGTTGAGATTGGTGCAAAATACTACAAGAAGTATAAAGATGATGAAGGTGCGGAGTTCAGTCAGCTTTGCGAAGAGATTAAATGTGCGTATGAAAGAATCGCCGCAAAAGAAGCGGAAATTGCAGAACTCAAAGCCAACGCAAGTATCAGAGCTGAGAAGGTTTCCAAATCCGAGCCTAAACCTGAAGTTGAAGATAAGGTCGAGGATGAAAAAGAGGACGAAAAAGAGAACGAAAATCCGGACGAATGACTATCAGCAACAGGCATGCATTTAATGTAAATATTTATTAGTGACTCCGAAAAAACGAAAGGGATGGACTTTGTTATGCTTGACCCGAGAGAGTTTAAAGATTGGCAGATAGCCGAAGAGGCTGAAAAGACGCTTCCCGATGTAGAACATTTTCGCGAACTGATGGGACTCCTGCCCGATGAGATTATTCCTTACGGGAAAACCCCGAAGCTTGATTTTATTAAAATCATGAACCGCCTTAAGGATAAACCCGATGGCAAGTTTATCGAAGTTACCGCAATTACGCCGACCCCGCTTGGAGAAGGAAAGTCCACTACCTCTCTGGGGCTTATCCAGGGTTTGGGTAAGCTGGGTAAAAATGTCGGAGGCTGCCTGCGCCAGCCATCCGGCGGGCCTACGATGAATGTCAAGGGTACCGCTGCAGGCGGCGGTAACGCGCTGCTTATTCCGATGACTGAGTTTTCACTTGGTCTGACGGGAGATATCAACGATATCATGAATGCTCATAATCTTGCTATGGTCGCTCTCAATGCAAGAATGCAGCACGAGCGTAATTATGATGATAAAAAACTCGACGAATTAGGTTTGAAGCGTCTCGATATTGACCCCGAACGAATAGAGTTTGGCTGGGTTATTGATTTTTGCGCACAGTGTCTGCGCCATATACGTATAGGTTTTGGCGAGGGTGATCGAAACGGATTTAAAATGGATTCCAAATTCGGTATTGCCGTGGGCAGCGAGCTAATGGCTATTCTCTCAGTTGCCACAGACCTTAAGGATCTTCGTGAGCGGATAGGTAATATCATTGTTGCCTATAATAAAAACGGCGATCCTGTCACAACAGCGGATCTCGAAGTTGACGGAGCAATGACCGCATGGATGCGAAACACCATAAATCCGACTCTTTGCTATACCGTCGAGCATCAACCCTGTCTGATACACACAGGGCCTTTCGCCAATATTGCTATTGGTCAGTCATCAATTATCGGCGACAGGCTTGCACTCAAGCTTTTTGATTACCATGTTACCGAGTCAGGCTTTGCCGCTGATATCGGCTTTGAAAAGTTCTGGAATGTCAAGTGCCGTCTATCGGGGTTGAAACCGCATGTTTCAGTGCTTGTCGCAACTATCCGGGCGCTCAAAATGCATGGCGGCGGCCCCAAGGTTGAACCGGGACGCCCCCTGCCCAAGGAGTATACCGAGCAAAACCTCTTATTGCTTGTGAAGGGGACTAACAATCTTTTCCATCATGTTGAAAACGTCAGAAAATCAGGAATAAATCCTGTCGTATGCATCAATAAGTTCCACACCGATACTGAAGATGAAATCTCGCTCCTGCGGAAGCTTTGTGAGGAACAAGGTGTACGGTGTGCAGTAAGCGATCACTGGAAAAGCGGTGGCGAAGGAGCACGTGAGCTTGCAAAGGTGGTAGTAGAGGCATGCGAAGAGCCCACTGAGCTAAAGTACCTTTACGATTTATCAATGCCTTTGCGTAAGCGTGTTGAACTTATAGCAACAGAGGTTTATGGTGCGGAAGGCGTTGACTGGGCACCGCTGGCGGAGGAGAAAGCAGAGCGGTTTGAAAGAGATCCGCAATATGCCGATTATTCCACAATGATGGTCAAAACTCATCTTTCTCTGTCCCACGAACCGGCATTTAAGGGTGTACCAAAAGGCTGGAGATTACCTATTCGTGATATTCTCGTGTATGGCGGTGCAAAATTCCTCTGCCCGATGGCAGGCGAGATAAGTATGATGCCCGGAACCGGCTCTAACCCGGCATACCGGCGTATTGACGTAGATACAGAAACAGGTAAGGTATCAGGATTATTCTAGGGATTATTATGGAGGTAACACATGCAATTCATTGATAAGCCATGTACCGAATTTGTCGAGGTTCTTTCTTCAAAAGCTGCCGTTCCGGGGGGTGGCGGAGCTTCCGCGCTTGTCGGTGCCGTCGGCATTGCACTTGGTGCCATGGTCGGCAACTTAACCACAGGTAAGAAAAAATATGCTGATGTTGAAGCTGATATTAATGAACTTTTGGACAAGGCAGCCGCGTTGCAGGCAGAGCTCTTGAGACTTGTTGATGAGGATGCCGTTGTTTTTGAGCCTCTTTCTAAAGCATATGGCATACCTAAGGATGATCCGGAACGCGAGAAAATCATGGAAGATGCACTGAGGCTTGCCTGCACTGTTCCAATGGATATCATGCGCCTGTGCGCCAGAGCAATCGAGCTGCTTGATGAGTTTGCAAAAAAAGGAAGTGTACTGGCACTGAGTGATGCGGGTGTCGGTGCTATTTTTTGTAAGTCAGCTTTGCAAGGAGCCAGCTTAAATGTTTTTATAAACACACAGTCCATGACCGACAGGGGTTATGCCGGCAGTATTGAAGCCGAGGCGGATACACTTTTAGGCAAATACAACGTAATGGCTGATGATATCTTCAATTCGGTAACAGGCAGAATAAGAAGGAGGTGAGCAGGTATATGGCAGAGATACTCAAGGGTTCCGATGTAGTGGGTGCGCTTAACGAAAAGATGAGTGCTAAAATTAAAATTCTTAAAAGTGAAGGTATCACCGCTACTTTGGCAACACTTCGCATAGGTGACAAAGCTGATGATATTTCATATGAAAAAACCGCGTCCAAACGTTGCGAAACTGTCGGTGTCGCCGTGAAGAACATTGTACTGCCCGCCGACGTCTCGCATGGAACTCTAATGCGTAATGTTCTTGATTTAAACGATGATAATGAAGTTCATGGCGTACTTTTGTTTCGCCCTTTGCCATGCCACCTCTCAGACGATAAGGTCCGCGCTGTTTTAAAACCGGGCAAGGATGTTGACGGAATTACCGACAGCTCGCTTGCGGGCGTCTTTACAGGAAGCGGTCAGGGTTTTGCGCCATGTACCGCACAGGCTTGTATGGAAATCCTTGACTATTACAAAATTGACTGCAAGGGCAAACGCGCAGTCGTTATAGGCCGAAGTCTGGTTGTAGGCAAACCCGTGGCTATGATGCTCATGGGCAGGCATGCGACGGTAACGGTTTGTCATACCCGCACAGTAGACATGCCGTCTATCGCCCGTAACGCTGAAATTCTCATCGTTGCGGCAGGGCAAATGGAAGGATTAACAAGTGAATACTTCAACCCCGGACAAATCGTTATTGATGTCGGAATAAACTGGAATGATAAAAAAGGCAAGCTGTGCGGAGACGTAAAGTTTGATGATGCCGAGCCTATTGTGGCCGCTATCACTCCGGTTCCCGGCGGCGTGGGAACCGTAACAACCTCTGTCCTGGTTTCCCACGTTATTGAAGCTGCAATGAATCAAAGTAAGCAACAGGAGTTTGTGCGCCATGATTTTAATCGCTGAAAAATTAAACGGCTCAATCCCTTCATGTGCAAACGCAATTGCCGCAAGGGACGAATCATATATTAAAGACCTTGCAAAGCGTCAGGCTGATGCGGGGGCTGATTTCATTGACTGTTGCACGTCCGTGAAGGAGAATGAGTTCGAAACAATGGAATGGATGATAAATACTATACAAGGCGCGACCGATTGCCCGATATCCATTGATTCGCCGGATGTTTCTGTGATTATTGATGCAATGCCGCTTTGCAATAAACCCGGTTTGTTTAACTCGGTATCCGGTGAGGGCAACAAGGTTGATTTGGCATTTCCGGTTCTGGCAAGACCTGAAAACAGCAAGTGGCAGATTATGGCATTACTTTGCGATGACTCCGGCATTCCCAAATCAGCCGAAAAGCGTATTGAGGTTTTTAACTTGATAATGGCAAAAGCGTCCCAATACGGTATTGATGAGAGCCGTATACATATAGACCCGCTCGTTGAGATGCTCTGCACAACAGACGACGGTGAAGGCATCTTTTTACTTCTTGATGTTATGAAGCATATTAAAAGCAAGCATCCCGGTGTGCACGTCTCCGGCGCGATTTCAAATATATCGTATAACCTTCCTGTACGCCGTCTCGTCAATCAGGCATTTGCCGTTCTTGCAATCAATGCCGGAATGGACAGCGCCGTTCTGGATCCTTTAAGCAAGGACTTGAGGGGCGTGATTCTTGCTGCCGAAGCAATGCTTGGCCTTGACGACTATTGCGCCGAATATGTATCAGCATACCGCGAGGGTATTTTCGCATAGAAAATCGCATTGTGTTTTTCCTTGTTTTATGATATTATCAGGACAGAGTTTTATCGAAAGGAATGAGCCTTGTTATGTCCCGTATTGAGGAAATTGCGGCTGCCGTGGAAAACGGCAAGGTTAAACTCATTGAAGGTCTGGTTCAAGACGCGCTTGACGCGGGTGATGACCCGAACGACATTCTCGATGACGGCATGGTTGGAGCTATGGGAGTTGTCGGAGCAAAGTTTCAAGCAAATGAGGTCTTTGTTCCCGAAATGCTCGTTGCTGCAAAAACCATGAAAAAGGGTATCGAGATACTGCGCCCCCACCTCGCAAGCGGCAGCCTAGGTAAGATGGGTAAATATATCATAGGAACAGTTGCAGGAGACCTTCATGACATAGGGAAAAACCTCGTCGCCCTGATGATTGAGTCGGCAGGATTTGAGGTCATTGATCTTGGTGTTGACGTTCCTCCCGAGAGGTTTGTTCACGCGCTCAATGAACATCCTGATTGTAAAATAATCGGTGCATCAGCACTACTTACTACAACAATGGATGCTTTAAAAAGTACAGTTGAAGCGGTTCATACTAACGGGTATAAGGGCAAGGTTAAGATAATGGTAGGCGGCGCACCCGTTACACAGGAGTTCGCAGACCAAATAGGAGCAGACGCATACACCCCGGATGCCGGTTCGGCTGCAGCTAAAGCAGTGGAGCTCGTGTCATAGAGAGAGGTATTACTTATGAAACAGTTACGTAATTATACGGAAGAAGCAGTTAGGCTGTATCTGGACAGATGGTTTGAGCAGGCTGACATATGCCACTGTGATATCTGCCGCATGGACGTTATGGCTATAATGCTCAACAATCTCAAACCGAAGTACGTTGTCACAGACGTAGGTGCGTTGTATGCACAGTTGGATGATTTCGACCCGCAATATAAAATCGATTTTATGACTGTTATGAGTCAGGCCGCCAAAATAGTAAAAAACGGTCCCCGCCATTAGAGTACTGCCTCCGGTAAACCGGTTACATACCCTTTATCACTTTCCCTCCCAGCTTTTCAAAATCGTCAAAGAAGTCAGGATATGATTTATTGACCGCTTCCGCATCATTTATGGCTACTGTGTCTTCACAGATGCCCGATGCGATTGCGGTCATCATTACTATGCGGTGATCACCAAGTGATGAGACTGTTCCGCCTTTTATCGCCGGACTGCCCCGGATAATCAACCCGTCGGAGTTTTCAATCACATTCGCACCAAGTGCGCTCAGAGTCCTGCTCACTTTCATAAGTATACCGGATTCTTGTAAACGTACCCTCTGCGCATTAAATATAACTGTTTGCCCTTCGGTTGCCGCAGCCACAACCGCAAGCAGCGGTATAATGTCAGGTGTATCAGCAGCGTCTATTCGTATGCTGCGCAGCCTTGAATGCCTGACTGCTATGCTGTCTCCCCTGTATGATACAACCGCACCGAAACGTTCAAGAATATTTACTATTTCTTTGTCGCCCTGACGTGAGTAGCGATTCAAACCTGAGCATATCACACCGCTTCCGTAAACCGATGCGGCACACAGCCAAACAGCAGCGTTTGTCCAATCGCCTTCAGCTTTTACCGTACCCGGTGATATATATTTTTGACCGCCTGCGATTTTATACTCGGCACCGCCATCATCTTTATGTACCCGCTCGATTCGAACCCCGAACATACCAAGTGTATCGATTGTCATATCAATATAAGGTTTATATTCTTCCCTGCCTTCAACAATAATCCTGCTGTCACCGTCTAATAGGGGCAGTGTAAATAAAAGCCCGCTTATTGACTGATATGCGACATCACCGGGCAACCGGTACTCTCCCCTGTTGTTTTGGCCTGCAAAGCCATGCTGCGCTGCTACAGCCGTGAACCCTCTTCCTGATTCCGGGATTTCGATCGGGGCAACATTAAATCCGCTGCCATCGTAGCGGATTTTTGCACCCTGCTTCCTGAGCCTGTCTATAGTTTCGTTCAACCCGTCAGGTTTTTCATTGCATTGCACGTAAGTTCCGGCATCGGATAGCGAAGCACATATCAATGCTCTGTGTATCAGCAGCGGTGAAGCGACGGCTTTAATCATTCCCCCGCTTACCGGTGTTATAATCCCGGCTTTCAACTCTTCAACCCGACAAATTGCTCAAGCCTGTCCATGCCTTCCTTTATGTTTTCCATTGATGATGCATAAGTAAGCCTTATAAAGTTATCACAACCAAAGCCTGTGCATGACACAGTGGCAACCCTGCCTTTCTCCAGAAAAGCGAGTGAAAAATCATCACTGCTACCGATGAGTTTTCCGCCAAGCTCCCTGCCTATAAGTTTACTTATATTCAACATAACATAGAATGCCCCGTCCGGTTTACGGCAGCTCAAGCCGTCAATTGCATTTATGCGCGAAACAATATAATTGCGCCTTTGTTCAAACACCTCGCGCATATTTGCAACACTTTCCTGTGAGCCTCTGAGAGCTTCTGTTGCCGCAAGCTGCGAGATAGTACTCGGCGAACTTGTCGAATGGCTTAAGTAGTTACCCATAATTTCAGAAAGTTGCAGATTTGACGCTGAGTAACCAATCCGCCAGCCGGTCATGGCATATGTTTTAGATACTCCGTTAATTACTATTGTGCGCTCTTTTACTTCATTTCCAAATGCGGCAATGCTGGTGAACTTCTTTCCGTCATAAACGAGGTTGTAGTATATCTCATCCGACATTATATACAAATCATACTTGACACACACCTCCGCCAGTTCCCTGAGTTCATCCTCGTTGTAGAGCATGCCTGTCGGGTTAGATGGATTGTTCAAGATAAGCAGCTTTGTCCTGTCACTTACAGCAGCTTCAAGCTGCGATTTTGTTATTTTAAAATCGCTTGATTCCTGTGCAGAGATAATTATCGGCACACCATCAGCCATTTTTATCGATTCCGCATATGTCACCCAATACGGTGCGGGTAAAATAACCTCGTCTCCACTGTCCAGAAGAGTCCTGA
>Ga0123356_10000292_pt1 | contig 57576 bp, 51 predicted proteins | sample TergutEmb28metaG_2_FD_92546 | JGI IMG/M metagenome (GOLD analysis project Ga0123356, IMG submission 92546) | Embiratermes neotenicus P3 segment gut microbial communities from Petit-Saut dam, French Guiana - Emb289 P3 | ecosystem: Host-associated > Arthropoda: Insects > Digestive system > Gut ...
ACTTCAACTTGGGAAGAAAGACCGCCGTATTTAGTACGCACTGGAGCGCATATTACAGTGGGGAATTGATTGTCAATAACATCTTGTCGGGAAACTACCAAATAAAGACGATAATCCTTTTGATCATTTTTATTTCCTTTATAAACCCGATACAAATTGCCGCGCTTCATTTACCTAAACACCCTTTGGTTATTTATCTTCCATGTACATATTTTGGATTGCAAGATCTTCCATGGACTCTTTTGTAAGCCATTCAATATTGTCATCGATCCATTTCTTTTCTTCTTCCGCTGTCATACGTTTTTTAGGAACAGCTTCAGAGGAAGCCGCCGCCCCCTTAACAGGGAACTGGATAATAATATTTGCTTTACTGCCTACCGGTATTTCCGGCGGAAACATAAAACGGCGATCTGCCGGTATTTCTATAGTTTGTGTTATGGTCATAGGTAAAATGTAGCATAAACAAAGAAAAAAAACAAGAAAAAAGGCAACTTTTCTACTTTTTTCTCAATACATCATGTCTATACAGTATTATATCGCATACCTCAGGTAAACGGTAGCACCCTAAATTCTTCCGTTCGTGTTGGTTAGTGTAGTTCGTGGTAAAGAAAAAGGCAGATTTGGCAGCTGCTACCATTCTTATCGGATTTCAAAGTGTTAAATTCCAACCCACTTCGTACAGGCGCAGCCGGGCTGGCTACCTATTGTTTTTGTGAACCTGCGGCTCTGGCAGCAGGTGCGGGAAACAATTTTTGCAGCTCTCTGCGGAGGAGACTTCGCAGAAGGCTCCGTAGCAGATTCCGGCAAATGTTTCCCGCACATGCTGCCAGAGCCGCAGGTTCACGGAGAGCAAGAATGCAGCCCGGCTGCGCCTGTACGGAGCGATTGATTCTAACACTACAAATCCTATAAAATACCCACATGAACCCAGCATTAGAACTTTTAAAAACAAGAGGCTTTTTTCAGCAGTGCACCAGCGCCGAAGGTCTGTCAAAATTGATGGATGAACAGCCGGTCGCTTTTTATGTAGGCTGCGATCCTACGGGGACAAGCCTGCATATCGGACACATGGTTCCGTTTTTTGCCTACCGTCATCTTCGGGATGCCGGGCATACAGCAATTGCCCTGATAGGCGGCGGAACTGCCAGAATTGGGGATCCTTCCGGGAAAAGCGATATGCGCAAGATGCTCGATTATGAACAGCTGGATAAAAATTCCGAATCGATTAAAGGGCAGCTTGATCGTTTTGTCGGCTTTGACGGCAAGACCGCTTTTTCTGTGAATAACAAGGATTGGCTTGCGGGGCTGAATTATATCGACTTTTTGCGTGAAATCGGCAGACATTTTTCCGTAAATAGAATGTTAAGTTTTGAAGCCTACAAAATGCGCATGGAAACAGGTTTGTCTTTTATCGAATTTAATTATCAGCTTTTACAGAGCTATGATTTTCTGGAACTGTACCGGCGGCATGGATGCCGCTTGCAAATCGGCGGCGATGATCAATGGGGAAACATTGTCGCCGGCGTAGAACTGATCCGCCGCATCGAAGGCGTAGAAGCGTTTGGATTAACCTTCCCGCTCGTTACAACCGCAGACGGTAAAAAAATGGGCAAGACCGAAAAAGGCGCGCTCTTCCTTGATCCGGCAATTACTACCCCTTACGAATTTTTCCAGTATTGGCGCAATGTGCAGGATCAGGATATACTCCGCTTTTTGCTCATGTTTACTTTTTTACAAGCTGATGAATGCCGTAAATTATGCGAAACAGGAAAAAATCCCAATGAGGCAAAAGAACGGCTGGCATGGGAAGTAACAGCGCTCATTCACGGCAAAGAAGAAGCCGATAAAGCGCTTGCCGGCGCAAAAGCCGCTTTTGGCGGCAGCAACGCTGCAGGGGCCAATAAACAGGCAATGCCAAAAACAGAGATAGCGCGTTTGCGGTTTAAAGAAGGTTATAATATAGTAGATCTTTTTGCCGATACGGGGCTTCAATCCAGCAAGAGCGAAAGCCGCCGCCTTGTACAGCAGGGCGGAGCATTTGTTTCCGGCAAAGACGGAGAGCTTTCCGCCGTCAGTGATACCTCTGTGCTTATCGGGGAAGACAGACTAAACGCAGAGGGCGAGCTAATCCTGCGCGCCGGAAAAAAACGTTATTTGCTCGTAGTCACCTAATTTTCGTAACTCTTGTAAAGGAAACGTTTAATCTTTTGCTGGGCATTCTTTTCAAACGGCTCCTCGCGGATACAAAAATCGCTGATTTTTTTATAGACAGGCAGAGAACGGTTCGCCTCTTCCATTTCCTTTTTTATCAGCTCATGAACAAACGCTTTGTCATTTTCCTTGCCGGGATAATCGGCTTTAATGAATTCGTAATTGGGAACCATTACGGCATAAATAATTTCTCCGCCGGGACCTTTTCTTCCTACAATAAGCGCTTCCGCAATTGCCCGTGAACCCGCAAAGTGCGCTTCCACTTCTTCGGGATAAACATTTTTGCCGCCGGAACCGACTATAAGATTTTTCTTGCGTCCCCTGATATGGATAAAACCAAGTTCATCGCGGAAACCCAAATCGCCCGTTAACAGCCAGCCGTCTTCTGTTATTACTTCTTTTGTAGCTTGTTCATTTTCAAAATACCCAAGCATTACAGAAGGCGATTTGCATGTAATTTCACCAATGCCGTCCGGACCCGGATCAATAATTTTTACTTCTGTATAACTAATGGGAAGCCCTACAGATTCGTTGCGTTTATGCCGCGGAGTGTTAACGGTAATAAGAGGAGCATTCTCGCTCATACCGTAACCATGGACAATATTAAAACCAAGAGAGTCAAAAAAATCCGATGTCTTTGGACTCAACGCGCCGCCGCCGGCTACCATAATTTTTAATGTATGAAGACTTGCTTTTTTACGGATAAATTTGAACACCTTCCGTCCGAATTCCGGGTTACCTTTTTTTGCCTGTTTAAGCGCAATGGAACGCAGAATATTAAGCGGACCGCGGATAAAGGGAGAAAGTTTTTGATACTTGGCATCTATTGCAGCCATAACCTTATCGTAAAGGAGCGGAACCGCAATAAGGAACGTAACCCCTCCGTCTCTGATATCATCAATTACAACCTTGCCGACAACTTTTTCCGCAATTACAACTTTAATGCCGATTGATAAAGGCGCAATAAAACAACATGTTGTAGGATATGTATGGTGCAAAGGAAGAACATCAATAAATACATCATTATCATCCGGATCCAGAATACGAATTGCTCCGCTGGCATTGGCGATAATATTTTTATGGGAAAGAGTTACACCCTTGGCAAACCCGGTTGTACCGGATGTAAACACTATGGAACATGGATGATCCGCGGATATACTGTCAATCGGGGGCAGCGCCTGATTACCGGCATTTTTGCCAAAATGATGATATTCGGTTTCCTGGCTGGAAGGAGCGTCTTCGCCCTCCGGGCTTATACAAACAGTAACCGGCAAAGAAACGCCGTTAGACGGCAAACTTGCCGCAAAAGCATTTTTTCTGCCGGAATGGAAGAAAGCTTTGGCACGGGTTAATTTAATAATATTGAGACATTCCTGCTCAGTAACAAGAAAATCGACAGGCACAATGGAAATACCGGCAATTACCGTTCCCATCCAGACAGCCATCCACTCAGGCCGGTTTTCAGCCCAAAGCACTACCCTGTCCCCCTGAACAAGACCTGCAGCAAGCAAACCGCGCGCTATTCTGCGGCATTCTTCGCCGTATCTGGAAAAACTCCAGCGAGTAAACTCCGTCTGCTTTCCTGAACGGTACAGTATTGCGTCTTTATTGGCAAATTTTCGCATTGAGTTGTCCAATAATTGGGCGAAATTCCGGGACGGATTGTCGGGACGGCTTGAAATATAATCTTCGTACTTTAACATAATACACCCCTAAATTAATATAGATACATTATGAACACTTTTCTGTTTTTTGTCAAACTAAAAATTAAAAAAATTGCAACTTTTTTGAGGTTTCTGTGTCGTGCTCCGGGGTACACATAAAAAAAGGCTGTCCGATACGAACAGCCTCTTTTTTGCTAATGCGCGCTAAACTATAAATATGAAGAATAACATGAAAATAATATATACTGCTGAGCCTCCAATCGCTGTGTACGGCAGAATATGTTTAAAATCAAGCTTAAACATAGCAAGGTACGGAAGAGCCCAGAACGGCAGGAAGCCGTTGGTGGAGAAATCGCCTGCGGTATACGCAAGTATCATTTTGCTTAAAGGAACATTATTTTCTACAGCGACTTCAAAAGCATAAGGAGCTACGACCATAAACTTTGCCGCGCCGTTAGGAACCGCAATATTTACAATTGATGTATAAATGTAGGTAAGAAGCGGCCAGTTACCCTGTGTCGCAAATGACATAAAGAATTCTACAAAGACCCTGTTTAATCCGGTGTAGGTGATTATACCAAAAATACCGGCATAGAACGGGAACTGAATAATAACACCCCATGTTTGGCCAAGTGACATCTGCACCATTCTGATAAATGCATTCGGTGTGCCGCTGAGCAAGAGGGCAATAACAAGCATGAGCATGTTAAAGTTATTAAAATTCAATTGACCGTCAACCGCAAAGAATCTTACTACCCATACAATACCAAATGCGCCAATTATAAAATTGACGATAGGGCTGTTGTCGAGCGCTTCGGCAACTGAAGTTGGTTTGGGTCTTACCTGGGTATAAAGTTTCTGCTGGGTTTCAATTTCTTCGTAAAGATCATTGGAAGGCGCAACATAGTTTTCTTCTTTTTTGGGTCTGATAAGATAGATAGCTCCAAAGCAAACAATCAATGCAACAATACATAAAATTACGTTTTGCAGAGAAAATACAGTTTCTGCGTATGGAACCCGATCAGGAACATTGGCTAAAAATTCTGCAGGTTTTGCTGCAAAAATAACTCTTTTTATTAAACCGGTGCTATTGCCGAATACAGGCGCAATTTGGGAAATACCAATACCTGTAATACCGCATCCGTAAAGAATGGCAACGAAAAGCGGATTATGTATTTTGTAGCCTTTCTCTCTGGCTGCCATAATTATATGTCTGCCAAGATGAATACCAAGCATGATACCCAAGCCAAAATGGAACCAGTTGAACAATGGGATTGTAAGCATAACAAGCAAAATTGCCTGACCCATATTATTCGGTTTACTGGCAAGCTTTTTCAGCCCCATGCGCACAAACGGCGAAGCTGCGATTACTGAACCTGTTATCAGAATCAACGACATCTGCATTGCAAGCTCAAGCAAGCTCCAGAAGCCCGCTCCCCAGGCTTCAATAACACTGTTAGCTGTAACACCAGCATTAAGCTGAGCAAGCGGTATATTCGGCTTAAAATTAACAAATGGTGTACTTGTAAATACAAGAGCCAAAACTACAACAACAGCCGTAAGGACATACGCTATTACCATTGAATTTGGCATCCATCTGTTAAAGAACCGGATAAAACCATCCATCCACGATCTTTTTTCGAGTGTATTTGAACTCATTTAACTTCCTCCTATTATTTTTGAAGTTAGTTCCCATTGTATTATCTTTTATCAGACAAATCAAGAGGGTTTTGTCAAACTCAATAGGAAAGAGGTATAGGGGTTTTTCCCTACATTTCTTCGCGTTTGGTAATAACTTTATTAATTAAACCATAACTGACCGCTTCCGCGGCGCTCATCCAGTAGTCGCGATCGGTATCTTTTTCTACCTGAGCGGCAGAAGTGCCGGTTTCCTGGGCAATAAGCAGGTTGATTTTTTCCCGTAATTTATCAAGTTCTTTGGCATGTATTTCAATGTCTGTGGCAACCCCGCGAATCCCGGAAAGCGGCTGGTGAATGAGGTAATGGCTGTTGGGCAGCCCCACGCGTTGTTCTTTGGGGGAAGCAAGCTGGATAATTGCCGCGGCGCTTGCAACAAGACCCATGCCGATTGTCCAAACTTGCGGCTTTATAAAGCGGATCATGTCAAAAATAGCATATCCCGCATCAGCGTCCCCGCCGGGGGAATCAATAAAAATACGGATGGGCTCATCGCTCATTTCTTCCAAAAGCAGCAATTGGCGGATGGTTTTTTCAGCCAAATCCTTGTTTATTTCGCCCGATATCAATATTGTACGTGTTTTAAGCATCCGTAAGGCTAACGGATCTATGGAAGAACCGGTTTTTTCCTGACATTCACAATCATCATCTTCAGCATCAAAATACATTTATTGCCTCCATCGACATAATACTGGTTTTACGCACTGCTGGCAACATCCCCGATATATATTCTTGGCACCCTTTTGCTTATATTGCAGGTTATTTCATAGGGGATAGTACCCGCTGCAGATGCCAATTTAGCCGCATTATTCTGCGAATTGTCAATAACAATCGCCTCTTCCCAGCGGCGGACTTTTGGCTGCGGACCCAAATCTATACAGCATAAATCCATCGTTACCCGTCCCGCAAGCGGATAGGCATTTGTGCCGATTTTTACCTGCCATTTATTCCCGGCAATACGCGGCAGACCATCGGCATACCCTATCGGCAGAATCGCGATAAATGTGTCTTCCCTTGCAGTCCATGTTCTGCCGTAAGAAACAGTTTCGCCTTTTTTAATTTTTTTTATCAATGAAACCGTCGTTTTCAGTTCCAGAACAGGTTCAACTTCGGGAAATTCCCCATTAACGGTTTTGTACCCGTAAAGCAAGATGCCCGGGCGAACCATGTCCAGCCGGCTATCGGGGTGCTGAATAATTGCGCCGGAATTGGCAGCGTGAACAATACCCGGATTTATCCCCGAAGATCTTATTTGTTCAACAGCAGCTTTAAAACAAGCCAATTGTTCCATTGTATAGGCGATATCCAGCTCTTGTGCGGAATCTGCGGCAGCAAAATGAGTTGCGGTTCCTGCCAGTTCAAGCCCTGCGCAGGAGGAAATAAAGCGGGCAAGAGGAAGGGCATCTTCGGTACGGCAGCCTATCCTCCCCATGCCGGTATCAATTTTAATATGGACAGGCACCTTTTTTTGGGCTTGTTCGTTCAGGGCGGCGGCAAACTCTTCATCAGAAATAAAGGGGGTAAGTTCTTCCTTTATAACCATGGGGATTTCATCCGGATGGCATTGGGAAAATAGCAGAATGGGAGATTTTATCCCCGCTTTACGAAGCTCCTGTCCTTCATAGACCGTAGACACCCCAAGACAATAAGCGCCGGCCTGAAGGCTTGCCTTTGCAATTTGAACAGCGCCATGCCCGTAAGCATCGGCTTTTACCGGCACACAAATCCGGGTCTGCCCGACATGGTCTTTTACCGCTTTAAAATTGCGCAAAAAACGGTCTATATGGATTACGGCACTTGTTAACATAATAATATAATGACATTTACTTGTTTTTCTTTCAATATAATGATATATTGATTATGAGTATGATATTTCAAAAAGCTATAAAAGCGGCTATTTTACTCATTTTTCTTGTCATCGCTGCCGGCTGCGACGATTCTCTCTTCCCCTCCATTGGTAACTATAAAATTAATATACAGATAAACAATCTCCTGCTGGATGAATGTTCCTTTGCAAGGTCAATCGACAGTGTCCGCCCTTCTTTTGAGGTTTCTGTCGCGGACGATCCTGACGTTACAGGTCTTGTGGTTTTTTTAAGAGATTTTAACGGAGCTATTGCGGGATGGAGGGTACTTTACGAACTTAACCCCGATGCCGAAGAAATTGAAAATAACGAAGTTAATTTACCGGAAGCCGATGAAGAAACCGAATCTGAAGAAACCGAAAACAACAAAGAAACCGTTACGGAGCGCGCTGCTGCCGTTCAATTCAATGACGGGGATGATTTGGTTATTCAGGTAAAAAGCCTTGATAACCTGCCTGTCTTTCCAATACCGGACAATTTACCTATGGATAGATACACCATTGTATCCCATGTTATGAGCGGCAAAGATATCCTGCAAAAAATAGAAAAACCATTCTTTTATTTGGGCAATACCGAATTCTCCTATGAAGGTATTGATATTCATCTGCCCGGCATTGCGGACAGCACTCAGCTTATTCCAAGGGGCACTGTAATAATGCTGGAAGCAAATTTAAAATTTGATTCCATGCTGGATCCGTTTATTGTGTGGTACAACGGCAGAACAAAAATCAGCGAAGGAAATTTTTCTGAAGATGCCGGATATTTACTGTGGAAAACTCCGGAAGAAAGCGGCTTTTATTCCCTGCGCGCTGTAATATACCCAATAAATAATTATCAGGATTTGTCGGGGTATCAGAAAGAAATATCGGTGCTTGTATCATCAAAATTAATTGATATTCATCTTGTTTCCGAAAACACCCCGTCTCTTGTTAACTGGTATATTTTTGAAGGCAATCTGAACGATTCAAAAAATAACTCCGCCGAAGAAAGATCTTTAGTACATGAAAATAATTCTCCAAGATGGAGGTCTTTTAACGGAACTTACGGGGTAGCTACCGGTTTTTTAAATTATTTAACTCTGCCAAAAGCGCAAGCCGCTTATGAAGAAAACTGGCAGATGCTGTTCCGGTTTAAACCGGAAAACGACGGCGGATTGCTTTCCATTCAATTCGGCAAGTCTGTTTTTATGTATCTATTCATGGATGGTCCAAACCTTGCTTTAACGTTAACTTCTCCATTCAGCACTGTTTCTCAAAACTATCCCATGCTTACTGAACCCAAACCAGACGATGTTACAGAAGAAATTGATTCCGTATTGGAAGAAACCATTCGTACATGGGTGGATGAAAATTCGTTTCTTACGGCAAGTATAAACTTTTCCATTCAGCAAGGTTCGCTGACAGCCCGGCTTAATGTTTTGGGAAATTACATTGACAGCAAATTGGCAGATACCCCTGTTGTTCTTAAAACACAAATTGAAAATGATTTTCTTGTTACGCTGGGGTTTCAGCCTGATAATAAAAAACCAGTTGACCATCAGGAGGAAACATCAGATCAACCGGTGGTGCTAAGGTCCAAATTTACCGCATTGTGGGATGAGTTTGCGTTGTATTGTTTATCCCGGACAACGGATATAACCGAGGAAAGCTAGACTTTTAACAAAAGCCAGATTATGAAGATAATATTTTTTGCGCCATTTTACATTTTTTTAAGCTTAATTTTATCATCCTGTTTACGGCTGAATATATTTATTCCGGAGCCGGATTTCACCGTTTATGCATCCGGCAAAACAATAGAAATAGGCGAAATAATAGAAAGAAAAAACCCTGCAAGATCCATTCCGCAATGGCTTTTAACTTTCATTGACGGAGGAATTGAAGAAGTAGAAAAACTTGAAACCTTTAACGATAAATATGTTTTTGTCGCCGTTAATCAGGGTGAAAATGTTATTGCTTTAAACAAATGGGCAGATAATTTTACAGCCGCGTATGATTTTACCAATTTCGCGGCAATCAGAATCGAAGAAAGGATGATTTTAACCGCTTCTCTGTATCCTGATGATGAATACGGGTTGTTTTTTGAAACATTTATAAAAAATGCGTACAGCGCCGAATATCAGGACGCGGAAAAAGAAGAAACATACTGGATTAAACATTCCGCGCCGGAAACCTATCATTTTTTTATTTTGTTAACGATAAAAAAAAGTTCAATGCAATCAACCATAAGAAGAATGATGGCGCAGACAAATGCCGCTGTTGCTCCCACGGGCTCTCATGCGATAGCCGTTAACCGCCTGCGGCAAAATTTCTTTGAGGGTTTTTAAAATGTACGGCGATGATGATCCCATTGCGGCTTTCGCGACCACTGCGGGAAACAGCGCTCTTACCTTGATTCGCTGCTGTGGAAAAGGTTCCATAGATTTGGCATCATCTGTCTTTGCGCCGGCAAAAAATGCTGAGGGGAACACGGTTGTTCACGGCTGGATTGTCAATAAAGGGGAAAAAATCGACGAAGTGCTTGTATCGGTATTCCGTTCTCCAAAAAGTTACACCGGCGAAGACAGCCTTGATATTTGCTGTCATGGCGGTTTTTCTGCAGGAAAAGCGGTAATGGAAGCGTTAAAAGATGCAGGCTTCCGCGATGCGCTCCCCGGCGAATTTACCTTTCGTTCTTTTTTAAACGGTAAACTCGATCTTACAAGATGCGAATCTGTAATGGAACTTGTCGGCGCAAAAACAGAAACTGGCCGCAGCCATGCCGTCTCGCGGCTGTCGGGCTCTCTGGAAAAAGAAATCAATGAAATAAAACAATTGCTTGTAAAGGTACTTACCGGCGCGGAAATTTACCTTGACTATTCAGAAGATGAGGTAAGCGCCGACACCGATGAAATAAAAGGCAAACTTCCATATCAGGATATCGCGCAGGAAGTTTTACAGCGTCTTAAAAAATTATCCGCTACCTGGCAGATGGAGCGGCTGTATCAGGAAGGAGTTACTGCAGTAATTGCTGGCCGCCCCAATGCAGGCAAGTCCAGCCTCTTTAATTCGCTCTTAAAAGAAGATCGCTCCATTGTCACAGAGGCAGCGGGAACAACGCGCGACTGGATAGAAGCCTGGGTTTCCATAGAAGGAATCCCCATCCGCCTTGTTGATACAGCAGGTTTACGGAACACTGCCGAACCGGCAGAAAAAATCGGGGTGGAAAAAAGCCGCAAACTTTTACAGGAAGCGGATCTTGTTTTGTATTTACTGGACGGGACACAGGGCGTAACAGATGAAGATAAACAGGAACTGGAAGGCAAAAAATATTTATTATTGTGGAACAAATGCGATATTTCTCCCCAGCCGCAGCCGATTTCAGGCAGCATTCCAATTTGTATCAGCGCAAAAACAGGGGAAGGGCTCGCTGCTCTTTACTCTTCAATTACCAAAACAATTAAGGCAAACAGCGGACCGGATTTACAAACAAGCGAAGTATCACTTGGCTCTGCAAGGCAAAAAAAACTTGTGGATGTTTCCTGCGCCGCGCTGGAAGAAGCGCTTGAACTTGCAAACAAGGAAGAGGCTCTTGATATAATCGCGCCGCTTTTAAGGGAAGCTGTTAATGCCCTTGGTGAAATAACCGGAGAAGTTTCCACATCTGATATTCTGGATGAAATGTTCAGTAATTTTTGCGTCGGCAAATGAGGTAATTGAATTAATTATGAAGATCATACATTTATCAGATTTGCATATAGGCAAAATGGTTAACCGCATTTCCATGCTGGAAGAACAGCGCAATGCATTTAATCAGATTACAGGATATGTAAAAAAAGAAAAACCTGACGCTGTTATAATTGCAGGTGATATATATGATCGCAGCGCACCCGGCGCGGATGCAGTTTGCCTGTTTGACGATTTTTTAACGGAGCTGGCAAATGAAGATACTGCGGTCATGATTGTATCAGGAAACCATGACTCTCCCGAACGTATCGGCTATGCAAGCCGCCTGCTCCTTGATAAAAACATTTATCTTTGCGGAGCATTTAACGGCACTCTGGAAAATATTGTGTTAACCGATGAATACGGCGAAGTAAATTTCTGGCTGCTGCCGTTTATTAAGCCAATATATGTACGCCAATTATTAAAAGAAAACGAAACAGATAACTATGAAGCCGCGCTTAGGGCAGTGTTAAAAACCGCAAATATAGATTATTCATCACGCAATGTGCTTTTATCGCATCAATTTTATACAAAAAACGGCATTTCGCCTGTTCGTTCAGAATCCGAAATGAATCCTGTAGGCGGACTTGACGCGATAGACGCAGGGTTAATTAAAAACTTTGATTATGCCGCGCTTGGACATTTGCATGGAGCGCAGTCTGCAGGGAGCGCGCATATCCGTTATGCCGGTTCCCCCATAAAATATTCGTTTTCTGAATGGCAGCATAAAAAATCCGCAAGCCTTGTGGAATTAAACAAAAAAGGCAGTTTAAAAATAACAGAACTTCCGCTGACACCGCTCCGTGATATGCGGGAAATAAAAGGCACAATTGACGAAATAATGAAGACAGAGGCAAGCGAAGATTATATGCGCATAATACTTACAGATGAAGAAGAAATAATTGATCCTGTAGGCAAATTAAGAAGCATTTTTCCCAATTTAATGAGCCTTGATTTTGAAAATTCCCGAAGCTGCCTTGATACAATAATTAACAATACGGAAATACCGGAAAAGTTATCTCCTTATGATTTATTTATGGATTTTTTTCTTAATACGCAAGGGTCTGCCATGACTGAACGCCAGGCAGAAATAGTACGGGAACTTCTGGAAACGGAGATTGAAACATGAAGCCATTGGAATTAACGATGAATGCCTTTGGCTCGTATGCGGGAAATCAAATAATAGATTTTGCTTCCCTTGGAAATAAAGGTTTGTATTTAATAACAGGAGAAACCGGCAGCGGCAAAACAACAATCTTTGACGCAATTTCCTTTGCATTGTACGGCAAAGCAAGCGGCACCAGCCGCAGCGACAGCACAATGCTTCGTTCTGATTATGTAACCGGCAAAGAGAAAACTTTTGCACAGTTAAAATTTGCCTGCGGAAAATCAGTTTATACCATAAAACGCACAATTAAAAAAAACGCTCAGGATGCGGATTTAATATTGTCCGATGGAACAGTAATAAGCGGAAATAAAAATGTAAATCCAAAAATAGAAGAAATTATCGGGCTTGACAGCAATCAGTTTGCGCAGATAATAATGATAGCGCAAAATGATTTTCAGCGTTTTTTAAAAAGCAAAGTGAGCGATCGCGCAGAAATACTGCGTCATATCTTTGAAACAGAAATACTAAAAACTTTCCAGAAACGGCTGAAAGACAGGGCAAAAGAAGAAAAAGACAATCTGGATTTAATTATCCGCGATTTTGACAGGTATAATGCAGATATCTACAAACGGGAAGAAAAGTTTGCCGAGTGGGAAGAACAGATTAAATCCGATAAAACGGAACTTTCAAAAACAGACAAAAGCCTTGCGGAAAATAATATAATCATACAGGAACTTGCCGTAAAACTTTCTGAAGCGCAGAAACTTGGCAAAGATTTTTCTGACCTTGCCGCTTTTTTTGACATGATGAAAAAACATGAAGCCATGGCAGATGAAATAAAAAGCTGCAAAGAGCGCGCTGTGCGGGGAGAGACCGCTTTACGCAAGGTGAAACCTGCTTGTGATACAGCGGCAAGAACAGCAGCAGAGCACGCAGCAGCAGCCGCTGCCCTGTCTGACGCAAAAACGCAGGAAAACACCGCGTCTCTTGAGCTGGAACAAGCGGAAGTTTCCTTTAATGAACTGCCAAATCTTGAAGAAGCGCAAGTTTCCTTTACCGCCCTGTCCAAAGAATGTGAAGCTGCCTTTGAAAAGTTAAATAAACTAAACCTTCTTAAAAAAAACAGCGACGATATTGCAAAAAAACAAAAAGAACTTGCTTCCAGGCAGGAAGAACTTGTTTTAGTTTGCAAAACACTGGAAGAACTGCCGGCAATTGATGATGAGCAAATTAAAAGGCTGGCGCAGGAATTATCGGAGAGCGAGGATAAATTTTCTGAATTAATAAAATTAAAAAACGATCTGGATAAAATCAAAGAAAAGCAGGAAATATTTTCTGTTCTTAATTCAGAACTGGAAATTATAAACGGTGATTTTTTAACAGCGCAAAAAATGTTTAATGATCTGGAAAACGCGTTTTTTCTAAGCCATGCCGGCATTCTTGTAACAAAATTGAAAGAGGGCGAACCATGTCCTGTATGCGGCTCTGCCGTTCACCCAAATCCCGCGGCAATAAGCGGCATGGGAGGCTTAGCGGCGAACGCCCCCAGGGAAATTACAAACGCTGAATATCAAAAAGCAAAAAATGAAAAAGAAAACGCGCTGGAAAAATGCGAAAATAAATCAAAAGCCTGCGGCACTGTTAATACAGAAATTAAAACATTGTCCGGCGTATTTATTAACAATTTATCCGTTTATATACCGGATATAAAATTAGAAAATGCAGGCAAACAGCTGGAAGAAATGACAAATACGGTAAAAAACAATATAGAAGAGCTGACAAAAAAGAAAGCAAATGAAGAAAAAACCAATTTAGAGCTAAAAATTAAATTTGATAATGCGGCAGAAAAACAGCAAGTATTAAATAAAATTGCAGATTCGCTAAAGGTAGAAATTGAAACGCTCATTAAAAGATTTACAGAAGACTTTTCTGATTTTTCAAAAAAAACAGAATGGGAAGAAGCAAAAGATGAGCTTACGCAATTGCTTTTGCAAATGCAAAAAACATCTGACACTTTGGCTTTGGAAAAAGAAACGGGAGAGAAAGAGCTTGTTCTGCTTGTAAAAGAGCAAAAATCCGCATCTGAGAGAAAAAACAAAGCGCAGGCGGCTTTTACAAAAGCGCAGGCTGTAACGGCAGAAAGAAAAACAAGCGAGCAGGAAAAAAACAGCCAAAACGGCGAAGCGCAGGTAAAATACAGCGAGACTTTGGCAAAACACGGATTTTCTGATGAAGAGGAATATACTCTTGCGCTGATATCCGAAGAAGAGCTGGCTAATCTTATAAAAAAGCAATCTGACTATGAAAAAAACGGAGAACAGCTTAAAAGAGACATTAAACGCCTGGAAAAAGAAACGCAAGGCAAAGAGCAGCCCGATTTGGAAAAAATAAAAAATGAAAAAGAAGCAGCCGACACAAAATCTTTGGAATTATTAAAGGAGCGCGAAGAAATAAAAAGCCGTTTTGATAAAACCACAAGCATGCTAAAGGAGCTGCGCAGGGCTGCCGTTAACTTTGAACAGACAGAAAAATCCTATGCTGCCGTAAAACAATTATCTGACGCGGCAAACGCAAAATTTGATTTTGAAACTTATGCGCAAACGGCGTATTTTGAAAGTGTGCTTCATGCGGCAAATAAACGGTTAAATAAAATGAGTCAGAGCCGTTATATTCTGCAGCGGCAGACAGAAGGCGAAGATAAACGAAAAAGCATGGGGCTGGAAATAGAAGTATTTGATTCGTATACAGGCAAAGCGCGTCCATCGAGCAGTTTATCGGGAGGAGAGACATTTATGGCTTCCCTTTCACTTGCGCTGGGATTATCGGATGTTGTTCAGCAGACAGCGGGAGGCATACATCTGGATGCCATGTTTATAGACGAAGGTTTCGGCAGCCTTGATGCCGAAACAATGGATGTTGCCATAAAGACACTGACAGAGATGGCGGGAACAGACAGAATAATTGGAATAATTTCTCATGTTACGGAATTGCGCGAACGTATTGATAAACAGATACAAATAGAAAAAACAACTAGCGGAAGCAGAATAAACATGGCGGTATGATAGCCGCAAAGGCGCGCAAGGCGCCGTTGCGGAATCAAAAGACATGGAACCGGGTTTTAATTACCTATCGTAAGTACCAGAGACGCCGGCATGCTCAAAGTCGGCGCCTGATAAATCCAATACGTCTCCATCAATATGATAAGCACCGTCCCAATCTACGCTTGTATCAAGCTCAACATTATTTATATGTGTTGTTGTGAAATACAGTGTAGTTGAATCGGAAGTAAAAGTGCCTTTGGCATTTAGTTTATTACTATTCCAGTTGCCCCCTGTAAATGTAATCTTCATTGTTGTATCACCTCGTTTCGTCCAGGTTCCTTCAAACTCAGTTGTAGCGTCTTCACAGCCAATAAATATCACAGTTAATGATAAAACCAATACTGCCAGCCCTAAAATAAAAATCTTGTTTTTCATGTTTCTTCCTTATAAATAAATATACCCTATTATACTGCAAGTTTAACAAATTGTAAACTCTACGAAGCCAAAAACCCTATCTGTTTGGCGCCGTTTTTGTAAATAACTTCCTCATCGCAGAACCTTATCATCTCTTCCAGAGACGGACCGTTGCCGGACAAAACATGGTATACAGACACCTTTCTGGCTATATTTTCAATTTGCCCGCCGGAAAAATCGTAGCGTAAAGCCAGAGAATGGGCGTCTTCTTCACGCAAATCCGGCATCATGGAAAGCCAGATGGACTTCCGTGTGATAATTTCGGGTTTTTCGAACTCAATCTTGTATAAAAAGCGCCTTTCAAAAGCCGCGTCCATGTTGGTAGAAAGGTTTGTAGTGGCAATCATTATGCCGTTAAGGTTTTCTATTTCCTGCAGAATAATATTCTGAATGGCATTTTCGGTCTGCGCTGGACCTGAGTAGTCGTTTTCAAGCAGGCGGCGTTTGCTGAAAACCGCGTCCGCCTCGTTAAAAAGCAAAATCGGCGTTACCGGCAGTTTTTTAACGGCAGCGCGGTATTTATCAAACAGGGATTTTATCAGCTTTTCGCTGTCTCCGAACCATTTGCTCTTTGTGTTGGAAATATCAATCTGCATAATATCGCGCCCGCACATACGCGCAATCTGATTCGCCGTTTCCGTTTTACCGGTGCCGGGCCCTCCGGAAAAAAGACAGGCAAACCCGGTTCTCATTCCCTTGCCGGAAAGACGCTGCTGGACAGCGGGGAAATTATCCGGTTTTAAAAGCGATACAAGTTCATCTATGGCACGCTGTGTTTTTACAGGATAAAAAAGCGCTTTCTCTGTAATTGAATCGGATTGCTTTAATCCTTTTACAGGCATTTCTGAAACTAAAGCGTTCATGTCCCCAAGAAAATCTTCCCTTACTTTATCGGTTAAACGGAAGGAATCTGTTTCGCAAAAACCATCACCGCAGGAGTTTTCGATTACTTCTTTTTTTAACAAAATATAGCTTCCATTTTTTAACTGGCGTTTTACATCGGCAAAATGGGAACTGTGCTCGTACAGCGCTCCAAGATGGCGAAGAGTCATGTCAGGCTCATCAACATTGATCGTGTAATGGAAAAACCGAAGCAGAACCAAAATATCATCATCCTGCAAGTTAAGATTAAATACTTTTTGAACAAAATCAAGATGATTGTTATCGTTAAGCAGATTGAGCATTTTTGTTTTGGCATTTTTATAATTCATGCGCCTTTGAACCCGTTCTTCGCAAAAATATTCAATCTGCGTAAAAAAAGCCTCGATAGTAAGATTTTTTTTGTTTAACAGATCATAGCAGGAACCCTTTCTAAGCGCTTCGATGGTTCTAAGAGGCAATTTAAAAATAATAACATCATTGGAACAGGAGAAAGGATCAGGATCTTCATGGATAATCTGAATCAGCTCCTTTTCTTCCAGCTCTTCCAGTTCATCCATTAACATAATAACATCAATACATTCCAGCTTTAAATAATGCGCAAGATTATTAATTGTAATATCCTGCCCGGAAAACATATTGACCATTGCGGAAAAAACTGCCGCTGCAGGTTTGTTGATTTTTATGTGTTCGCATAAAAATTCAAGATGAGAATCCGCAAATTCATAGAACAAATCATTTAAACCTCCTGATTGTCTGGTAATTTCGCCGATTTTGCGAATGTGGGCAAGAAACTCAACTTTTTTATTGTTCCCGCCGTCAAATAACTCATAATTCATACTCATATTTCCCTCCAAAATAAATTACAAATAGAGACAATGATACACCGCCTGACCTGTAAATTGTCAGGTTGATCTTAAGAAAACCGATAATTTAAAATTTAATCACTTAATGATAACGCAGTCCTGCCGCCCAGCGGCTTTTCTTTTTAAAAGAAGCTTTGATTTGTATATAAATAGCATGATCCTGATATTAATATATAACGCAAAGATTTTTAAATGTCAAGGGTTTTGGCTGTTTTTTTTAATAAAAAAATGGTATAAATGGTATAAATGGATTACGATTGTATTGTCATAGGCGGCGGGCACGCAGGCATCGAAGCGTCTCTCGCGGCAAGCCGGCTTGGCTTCTCAACTCTTCTTATCACGCAGAACCCCAGCCAGATCGGAGCTCTCTCCTGCAACCCCGCGATCGGCGGACTTTCCAAAGGCAACATCGTGCGCGAAGTGGACGCTCTGGGCGGAGAGATGGCAAAGCTGACAGACGCGGCGATGATCCAATACCGCGTGCTTAACCGTTCGCGCGGCCCTGCCGTGCAGGCGCCAAGAGCGCAGGCAGACAAATACGAATATCAGACTCAAGCGCGTCTTGTTCTGGAAAAACAAAATAAATTAAAAATAATGATGGATACGGTAACAGATTTATTAACAGACAAAAATTCTGTCGCAGGTGTTATAACTCAACGCGGACATCGGATATCATCCAGAACTGTTATTCTTGCATCGGGAACATTCATGGAAGGAAAGATTTTTATCGGTGAATATGACGCGCCTCAGGGACGGCTTGGCGAAGAAGCTGCCAAAGGACTCGGCGTATCTTTAAGGCGGCTTGGCTTTACAACAGGCAGATTAAAAACCGGCACTCCCGCGCGGATCGCCGCCCATTCAATTGATTTTTCTGTAATGGAAAAACAGGACGGCGAAGAAATGTTTCCTTTCTCCTTTGATCCAAAAACATTTATAAAAAGGCAAAGCGAACCTTGCTGGGTCACTTTTACCACAGAAAAAACACACGAGATTATCAGAAAGAACATTCACCGCTCTCCGTTATACGGCGGAAAAATTTCCGGCACCGGCGCGCGCTACTGCCCCTCTATCGAAGATAAAGTTGTGCGTTTTCCGCAGCGTGAACGGCACCATGTCTTCATTGAGCCGGAAGGTATTACGACAAACGAAATGTACATAAACGGCGCTTCCAGCTCGCTGCCCGAAGATGTGCAGCATGATTTTATTCACAGTATACCCGGCCTTGAAGCGGCGCACATTGTCCGTCCCGGTTACGCGGTTGAGTATGATTACCTTGATCCGCTGGATCTTTACCCATCGCTTGAATCAAAGCGCTTATCCGGCTTTTTCGCGGCAGGGCAAACCAACGGCAGTTCCGGCTATGAAGAAGCCGCTGCCCAGGGGTTGATGGCAGGTATCAATGCCGCAATGAAAATGCTGAACAAACCTCCGCTTGTGCTGGGACGCAGCGAAGCGTACATCGGCGTACTTATAGATGATCTTACAACGCTGGGAACAAAGGAACCGTACCGTATGTTCACAAGCCGCGCCGAACACCGCCTGATGCTGCGTCATGACACAGCGGACACAAGGCTCACCCCCAAAGGACGCGACGTTGGTCTTATCGATGACAGCCGCTGGGAACAATTTCTGAAAAAAACAAAAACACTGGAAGAAATAAAAGAACTTATCGCCAAACGCAAACAAGACGAACTTTCCGGATGCTTGCATCCAAATTACCCTGCAGAATTGACAGAACGTGTTCTTCTTGACATTAAATACGAAGGATACATAGAAAAAGAAAAACGTTTCGCCGCCAAAGCCGCAAAAATGGATGTTATCAAACTCGATCCCAATCTGGATTACGCGTCTATACCCGGTCTTTCATCCGAAGCAAAAGAAAAATTGATTTCTGTTAAACCTTTAAACGTAGGCCAGGCAGCGCGGATTCCCGGCGTGCGTCAGGGAGACGTGGCGTTGCTGATTATGAGGGCGAAGAGGAAATGAGGCGGCTGGCGTTTTTTAAATAAATAAAAAAACCGTCTGTTGTTTTCTTTCTTTTTGGAGGAAAATATTACAACAGACGGTAAGAGTGATTAATTAAAAATTTCCTGTATAACCTAACGCTTGAAGCCGTTGACGAGTTGCAATAGGTAATTTTCCGCAACCAGAAAAAGCATTATTAGTAGGAGGATTAATAGTAGTAGACATAATAAAATTTATTGAATTAATATTATCAGGAATATGCAAATTAAAAAGTTCACCACAATCTCTAAAAACATGTGGTTCGATCGTTTTTATATTTAAAGGAATATTAATATCTGTTAAAGATCGACAATTTTCAAATGCTACTCGTTGAATTATTGTTACTGTTTCAGGAAGATTAACTGTACGAAGATTTCTATTTAATTGAAAAGCAGCCTGAGAAATTTCAACAAGATTAGTTTTGGAAAGATCAACAGTTTCAAAAGAACAATTAGAAAAACTACTACTCCCAATTTCTGTAAGGCTGGCAGGAAATGAAATGTTAATTAATTTTCTCTGTCCATAAAACGCACTTTGAGCAATAGTTTTAATCCCTTCTGGAATAACTACAGAAACTATAAAACTTCTATCTCTACTCTGCGATTCATAATATGGTGCAATATAATTACCACTGCCACTGCCTTTGCCAATTTGAACAACAGGGTAACCTTCAATTTCTGCAGGGAAAACCAGAAAAGGGTTTCTTCCTGTGTACCTTGTAATTATGATACCGTTTCCTTCGCTGTTAAGTTCATAAGAAAAGTCTCCTCCTGGACTCGCGCTGAAAAAATTCGTGCTGGAAGTTATCAATTCATTTGGTGTTAATGTTAATGCGTATGCTTGCGCTTCTGCCGATAGGTTTTTTAAAACATTCGCAAATGATTGAGGTGGTATGTCTTTTATTATTTCATTAAATTTTTCCAATGATGATTGATGAAATGAACTTAAATCATCAAATAACGCTGACAATTCCTGTTCCATTTTTAATGAATTTTTACTGCCTGAACCTTCACTGCGGGCACAACCCGCAAGTACCATAGTTGTTATCAGCACAATTGCGATAACACCAAACCATTTAATGTTCCTCATAATTTTCTCCTTGGGGGAAATCTCCCAATACGTTTAAAGTCCGTTTGACTAAAATTAATTTTCTTATCAACAACGTTGATGATTATTCACATATCAAATTTTAAAATAAAAAGCAAGAGCAAATTCGCAAAAATAATCCGTGCGTAAAATGCGTGCGTTGCTGCGGCGCAGCTTGCGGCTTGCAGCATGCTGCTTACAGCAGCTGCAAAAAAATCCGTGCGTAAAATGCGTGCGTACTATTGACATGAAGAAAATACTGCGATAAAGTAATAAAAATGAATCTTAATACTATAATTAAAGGTGACTGTATCGAGGAATTGAAATATTTCCCGGATAACTCTATAGATTTAATTTTTGCAGATCCGCCGTATAATATGCAATTGAAAAACGAGTTATACAGACCGAATAATACAAAAGTTGATGGAGTTGACGATGAATGGGATAAGTTCGGCTCTTTTTCTGAATATGACGAGTTCTGCATTGCCTGGCTTAAAGAATGTAAACGTATACTAAAAGATACCGGTTCAATATGGGTAATAGGAAGTTATCATAATATTTTCAGAGTAGGTAATATTATGTTAAATTTAGGCTTTTGGATATTAAACGATGTAACTTGGTATAAAACTAACCCTATGCCGAATTTTTTAGGAAAACGTTTTACAAATGCTACAGAAACGCTTTTGTGGTGTTCAAAAGGGGAAAAATGCAAAAAATATACATTTAACCACAAAATGATGAAAAAATATAACGGCGATAAACAAATGACTTCTGTCTGGCAAATTGGATTATGTATCGGAAAAGAACGCTTAAAAGGAGATGACGGTAAAAAAGCTCATTCAACCCAAAAGCCAGAAGAATTATTAAAAAGAATTATATTATCAACAACTAAACAGGGAGACATTGTGCTTGATCCTTTTTTTGGAACAGGAACAACCGGCGCTGCAGCAAAAAAATTAAACAGGAATTTTATTGGAATAGAAAGAGAAAAAGAATATATAACTCTCGCAAAAAAAAGAATAAATTCCATTAAAGTATTGTTCCCTGAGGCTGAATGGGAAGAGGAAGTAAAAGCTAATTCCCTTAAACCGTAATCTTGTTCCTCCACAGAAAGTTTTTGCTTTTTTTTAATTTTCCTGTTTTTATAAGATAGCTAATTACAAGCGATGCGTCCTCCTGCGACCACCTTATTGTTTCGCTTTGCGACATTAGCGAGGCGGCCTGGGATTGGGTGTAGCGTCTTTTGTTTTTACGGAAAAATTCCATCACTGATTCTTCTTCCCGCAGGTTTGCAGAATATTTTTCTGGATAGCAAACATCGCAGCAAAGTTTTTCCGGCACTTCACCGCCGGAATCGAAATCAAGCAAGGCAAGAAGCGAATGCCTGCGGCAGTTTTCTGTATTTTTTGCGTAATTTAACAGCGCTTGCAGCCTGTTTTTTTCGTATTCAGTTTTAGCGCGCAACATAGCGGTTTCATCTTCCGGTCCCCATAAAAGTATTGCTTTTGACTGTTCTCCGTCACGTCCTGCCCTGCCTGATTCCTGCAAATAAGCTTCAACAGAGGGAGCGCAGTCTCTGTGAATAACAGTGCGCACATCGGCCTTGTCAACGCCCATTCCAAACGCGCAAGTTGAACAAAGGACAGCTTCTGTGTTTTTTAAAAGCCATTTTTCTGTTTCGGCTTTTTCTTCTCTGCTTAAACCCGCATGATAAAAACGGATTTCGTTATACCATGGGTATCCCATTTCTGAAAGTTCATTTCTCAGGTAGCGGGCAAGTTTTTCCGTTCCCGGGCGCGAAGAGCAAAAAACAATGGCAGGGCGTTTGTTTAAAATCAATAAATCACGCACTGCCAAATTGCGGTTGATGCATCCCTTTGCTGTGTAACTGATATTGGGTCTGTCAGGGTTACCCATAATCAGAGCGGCTTGCAAATCGCCAAAGATATACTTTTTTATTTTTTCCAGTACAGGTGTGCTGGCTGTTGCGGTAAAGGCGGTTACAAGAGGGGGATTAAGAAAATTAATAATATTGCCGATTTCCAGATAACTGGGACGAAAACTTTCTCCCCACTCGCTGACGCAATGCGCTTCGTCAATTACAACATGAACAATTTTGATTTTTTCCAGTCTCTCTTTCACCTGCGGCGTAAGTAAAACTTCCGGATTGGCAATAATAAATTTACTCTGTCCTGTTTCCAGTTTCTGCCAAATCTCATCCCGCTCTTCTTTGGTTTGCCCTCCTCTGATTGTCACAGGAGAAAACCCGCGCTCAAAAAGCCGCCTTTGCTGATCCGCCATCAGTGAAAGAATTGGGTAAATAACAAGGGTAAGCCCTTCTATCAGCATTGCCGGCAATTGGAAACAAAGAGACTTCCCCGCCCCTGTCGGCAGAATAACAATCTGTTTTCCGGCGGTTTCCCTGTCGGTCTGTTCATCAGAATTCTCAGAAAAACCCGTGACAGGGATCCCCGCCGCTTGCGCCGCTTCCAGTATATTTGTCATAACCAGTCTCTGATACGGAAACAAATACGAAAGCCCAAACAGTTTCTGCACCGCCTCGCTCAATGGATCAGCAATTTCTTGTTTTTTGTTTTCAAACATAAAATCCTCCAGCTATATATGGCACACAGATGCGTGGTGCTTGACCGAAAAACGAAAGTTTTTGAAAATTTTACACAAAAAGATGCAAAATGCACTAAAGCACGGATGGAAGAGGATAAAACGGCAGTAGACTGGACAAAAATTGCTAAAATATGTTAAAATGATACACAGGATGATGTTGCCAAAGTTAAGTATTGTTATCCCTTGCTTCAATGAGGAAGAGAGCATACCTCTTTTTATTAATCAAATTACATTGATTGCATCTGGTATGCCTACTGTCACTTTTGAATATATATTCGTAGATGATGGATCAAGTGACGGCACATTACAGGTTTTACGCCGTTTATCCGCGGAGAATAAGCAGATAAGATATATTTCTTTTTCGCACAATTTTGGAAAAGAAGCAGCTTTGCTGGCTGGACTTGAAGCTGCCAATGGTGATTACATAGCAGTAATGGATGCAGATTTGCAAGATCCGCCTGAATTATTGCCTAAAATGTATGCTGCGTTGACTGATGAAGGTTTTGATTGTGCAGCGACACACAGAGTTACGCGTAAAGGAGAGCCTCCAATTCGTTCATTTTTTGCCGGAATATTCTATAAATTAATAAACAAGATTTCTGACACTCAAATGGTTAATGGAGCCAGAGATTTTAGACTTATGACAAGACAAATGGTAGATGCAATTTTATCCCTGAAAGAATACAACAGATTTTCCAAAGGTTTATTTAGCTGGGTGGGATTTTCTACGAAATGGATAGAATTTGAGAATGTACCTCGTGTAGCCGGAAAAAGCAAATGGAATTTTTGGAAGTTGTTTTTATATTCACTGGATGGTATTACTGCCTTTTCGGTAAAACCTCTTGCTGTCTCGTCTTTATTTGGATTGTTTTTATGTATGTTAGCTTTTATTGGTATTGTATTTATAATTGTAAGGTGGCTGATAAACGGCGATCCGGTAGCCGGCTGGGCTTCTACTGTTACTATAATCTTGTTTGTCGGCGGAATCCAGTTATTTTGTACCGGCATACTGGGGCAGTATTTAGCGAAATCTTATTTAGAAGGCAAGCATAGACCGGTCTATATAGTAAAGGATAGTTCAGATAAGGGATAAGTTAGGGGTTGGCAATATGCGGATGTTTGAGAATATTAAAAAATTGCTGTATAAAAAGTTTTTTATTATTTATTCTTTATGGATAATACTGTGTTTTTTCTTGTTTTTAATTATCAATCGAATAACACCTCTTATTGGAGAAGATTATACTTTAACAGCCTACAATTACTTTACGGGACCTGAGAATATATTGTCGTTTTTTAAAGATGTATTTAATAGAATAATTATACAATCACAAGGTTGGAATGTACGCCTGGGGGAACAATTATCTATTCTGTTTGGAAGCATGAATCCGGTTGTTTTTGACATTTCCAATGCTATCGTATCAGTTTTATTTATCCACTTAATCTATATGTATGCGTTTCCTTCAAAAACAACGGATTACGGCAAAGCTGCCATTTGTGGTATTTTGTCTTTTGCTTTGATCTTATTATTCCAGCCGGTTATTGGCGAAGTTTTCTTTTGGAGAACCGGCAGCACTAACTTTTTATGGGGGGTAACAATTTTACTGATTTTTACATTACCCATATATTATGTTTTTTGCGGTATAGATATTCTAAGCGGACGTAAAATAACAATAATTCTGCATACACTAACAGGCTTTTTTGCAGGTTTCACGAATGAAAATACGGTAATAAGTACAATAGCGCTGTATGCAGTGACTATTATATTTGTATGTTTCATAAAACGTGAACGTATAAAATTTTGGATGGTAACTTCTTTTGGTACATTATTCCTTGGATTTTTGTATATGCTGTTTGCTCCTTCAACAGCTCATCGGGTAAGTTTCTACAGAGAAATACTGGGTATTACATCAAATTTTAATATCGAAACAATTTTATCAAGGATACCTATTATATGGATTGGTTTAATTAAAAACTATCTGGTATATTTCCTTTTACTGTTTGTTTTGTTCATCGCTTTTCTGGTATTTCAGGCTATCGGCAAAACAACCAGGGAAAAAACAGGTTTAACAATTAACTATAGTATGCCGTACTGCTTTATTAGAAATACAGTATTACTCCTTATATCTTCACTATCAGTAACCGCTATGGCTGCGTCTCCCTATTATGTGCCAAGAGCTTTCTTTGGGTTTAGTTTTTTTATGCTAGTAACAATTATTTATTGTTTTTATCACTTAATAAACAGAAATAAAAAATTATTTAAAATAGCAGTTATCATAACATCATTGATACTTATCCCAGCAGCATTTGAATACTCCCGTATTTATTCAACTCATTCTCATTATAATGATTTTGTTAAAAAAAGGGCTGAATATTTAACAAGCACTGCTGATGGCGGACAAACGAGTGCAGAATATGTCAGATATGATAATAAACACGACGCAAGGATACTAATGCATGAATGGTGGATATACGATGGAGATAGATTTGATAATAGATTTTCTGGCTATTATGGATTAGACTGCATCTTTATTAAGATTGATAATACACAAGAGTGATTGTAGGATTGAAGATGCCGGAATATTTTAAAGCAATGCTGACAAAATACCGCCGTCCTATTACATTTGCTATTGTCGGGGTTATTAATACAGCAGTAGATTTTTGTATTTTCTCAATTATATGTCTGTTTGCCACTGTACCAGTTTCTCAGGCTGCGGGCTATATTACAGGACTTACATGCAGTTTTTTTCTTAATAAATATATAACATTTAAAAATAATACAAAGAATTTTAAACAAATATTCCTGTTTTTATTGGTTAATGGAATCACGCTGATTACAAGCGTAGCAGCGATTTATCTTTTTCATAATATTATTGGGATTCAGGAACATATAGCAAAATTATTTTTTGTGACACCAATAACTATGGTATTAAATTATTTAGGTTATAAATATATTGTTTTTAGATAGCAGCAGCCAAAATTTCCCAATTCTTTTTAAATTTCTTTATCATCATCACTTAAAAATACATTTAAACTATCTTTTACTATTTTCCAAAAATCACTTATCGTATTTATTAATGCTTCCATTCTTTTCCATTCCAATTGAAATCCATATGTATGTCTCACAAAATGTCTAAATTTCATATATTCTTCCATTTTTTCTTTTAAAGCAATATCTAATATCTGTTTTCTTTTATCATCAGACGTGAATGCTTTATCTAACAATTCCATATGCCACTTATTACTATTTGGCAATTGTTTATCGTAATATTTTATTATCATTAATAATATATTTTCAATACCATTATAAAAAGAATGTAATACCATAGCTGCTGCAGACAATTCAATAAAATCAAGTGTTTTAATTTTACATACATCTAATAATGGTTCACAATCACATATTAATTTATCTATTTGTGAAATTTCAAACATAACCTTTGCTTTTATATTTTTATCCAATTTTTACTACCTCTCCCAATGAATTAAGAAGTCCAAAAAAATCACTGTTTAAATCAAAATCAATAAGGTCAACCTTGTTTTGCAATTCTCTATCTAAAGATGCATAAACCCTAAAAAATTTTCCAGGAGTTAGTCCGGTTATACCTATATCTATATCAGAATTTTGATGAATATTGCCTGTTACCATTGAGCCGAATAAAAAAACCGACTTACAACCTTCATTTTTGAGTAAATGCGTGGCTTTGATTATATCTTTTTGATAATTTTCTGGTATATTGCCAATATACATATATAAATAATACCAGATATGAAGTTTTTGTCAATACTATTTTTTAAAAAGAACTAGTAACATACTTGAGGGGCACACAAGGTTGCACACGAATGCGTGTCAGGGGCAAAAAGCGCCGCGTGCGAAGCGCACGGTGCTTTTTGCCCCTGACAGGACCCCAAGTAAATTTTTAGGCATACATTTCTGTACAGCTTCTGCCGATAATATAAAAAATGCAAACTCTAAGCATATTTGAATTATTAAAGCAGGTAATCACATCATGGCAGGTTATAGCCATAACCGTGGCGCTGATATTATTTTTGAATATTGTATTTTATGTAGCGCGCAGATACCACCGGCCAATGTCAATGCCCAAGATTAGCTTTAAAGGGAAAAAGGGAAAAAAGGCGGAAAAAGCGGCGCCGCAGGAAGAGATTGTTACACACGACGACGATTTGGGTTTGGAAGAAGCGTAAGCCGAAGATCCGGTCCTGCCTATTCCTTGATACCTCCCATTGTAATTCCGGAAATTATAAACCTTGACATAAACGAATAGAAAATAATTATTGGTATCAAAGAAATTGCAATTCCAAGATAAATGCCTCCGAATTCAGTGCGGTAAATATCCGCGCGAAGCGATTGAACCAGTATCGGCAGGGTGTACATTTTTTCATTGGAGAGAAGGACAAGCGGGGTGATATAGGCATTCCATGAGCCGACAAAAGTAAAAATAGACTGAGCAGCAAGAGCGGGAATTATCACAGGGACAATAATAATGTTAAAAATACGGAATTCTCCTGCGCCGTCAATACGCGCTGCATCGATAAGCTCCATATTTAAAACAGACAGCATATATTGGCGGATAAACAGAACAGTCGATGCCGCGGCAATTCCTGGAATAATCAGGGGCAGATAATTGTTGGTCAGCCCCCACCTTGCCATTAGCTGATAAAAGCCAATAAAGGTAAGAGAACCCGGCAGCATCATGATAATTAAAATAATTGTCCAGATAACAACCCTTCCCTTAAATCTGTAAACATGCAAACCGTATGCGGTTAAAGCCGAAAAATAAACACTAAACAATGTAGCAGCAGAAGCAATGAATGCGCTGTTTGCAAAACCATGCCATATCTGAAAACGTCGGCTAGTTAGAGCAGTCCAGTTATGCAGAACATTTGCGCTGGGCAGAAGAGAAAGGCCCAAATTGATTTGTTCTGTAGAGCGTGTTGCATTAATTAAAAGAACATATATTGGAACGATTGCGACGAGCCCCAAGAAGATCATTATTATATGGACAAAATGCCGTTTAATAATAACAGCTAAAACACTAAATCTCATTTAATGCCTCCTGCTCTTCTGTTTTTTAAAAAACTGCGATCCTGCATCAGGAAGAATATCAGCAATGCCATAATAATTGTAACGGTAAATATTCCAACAGAAATTGCCGCGCCGTAGGAATAATCAGTGCGTCCCTGAAAAGCCATATTATACTGATAAACAACCGTTGTCCGAATCGAGAAATTGGGCGCGCCCTGCATATTGGTAAGCAGAAACGGAATGTCAAACATCTGCATACCGCCAATCATCGAAGTTACCAGAATATACAGCATCATGGGACGCAGAAGAGGCAATGTTATATACCATGCCGTTTGCCGGCTGTTGGCGCCGTCTACCACAGCGGATTCATATAATGATGCCGGAATGCTCGTAATACCAGCCATAAGTAAAATTAATGTATGGCCGTACCACATCCACCATTGAATAAAAGAAACCAAACCTCTTGAAAACGGAACACTGCGGAAAAAGTTTATTGCTTCCTTTACAATTTCTCCGTTAACAAGAACCTCGTTATATATTCCGAATAACCGCAGAAATTGATTTGCGGGCGCATTGATATGTCCGTTCCAGCCAAAAAGACTGCGGAACAAAAATGCAACAGAAGCGGCGGTAAGCAAATTGGGTAAATAAATAACTGCTCTGAATAAACCCCTGCCTGTGAGATTAAGCCTTGTATCCGACAGCCAAATCGCGAGAACCAAAGCGATTCCCAGCTGCGGAATAAAATTAAATCCCCAAATTATAAAAGTATTTTTTAAAGCACCCCAGAAAAATTCATCGTTTACCAATCTTCTGTAATTTTGAACAGCATTTAATACCCTGCCCTTTCCGTTACAATTACGGCAGGTTATCATTTCTTCAGATTCTTCCGCTGCATTAACACTTCCCGTACCCTTACATAGATTACAATCAGAGATATAGCTAAAATCTCTTTGTAAACTTCTAAGATCCGTAAAGCTAACAAGGAATGTATTTAAAGTAGGCCAAAGATTAAAAACACAAAAGACAATAACAAAAGGCGCGACAAAAACATATCCCCAGCGATTTGTTTTAGCTTCATGTCCGGATTTTAGCATTGACCCTCCAAAAAAAACCTGACCGCCAAAAAAGCAGTCAGGTTAAAATAATCAATCTCTGATTACAGTCCAAGCAATGAAGCGATCTGGTTTCTGAAATCATCAAGCGCTTCTTCTTTGGTTTTTTCACCTTCGACATAAGCAGTAACTGTTTCATGCCAGTAATCTTCGATTGCGCGGTCAGTTCCCTGCAGAAGTCTGCCGTTTACGCCTTTTGCCATTTCTGCAAATTCAGCATAGTGGTTTTGTCCTCCCAGGAATGGTTCACTGTAGTTATCTTTAATTTTATTTACGACTGCCGTGTTGCCTACCATATCGCCGGAATCAAGAGCATACTGTTCAAGGAAAAGGTTATCGATTGTTAAATAACGGATAAGCTGTTTTGCTGCTTCAGGAATTTTGGTGCCTTTGTAAGCGCCAAGCCAGGTGCCGCCCCAGCGATACGGAACAGGACCGGGAATCATTGCCCAGTCGCCTGATGTATCAGGAGCATTTGGTTTAAGAACATAGTGAAGACCCCATGTAGGCAGGAAGTAACCAAAAACTTCTACAACAGCGCCGGCTTCGTTTCTAAGATCGCCCTTCATGCCGGAGAACCATCCTTCTGACCATTGACCAACGCGGCCTTCCAGACGGTTATCGTGCATATGTTTTGCAATGTCCATGTATCTTATAAGATTGTTATCAATAACGAGTCTGTTATTTACGATCCAGGGCTGCTCTCTTGCAGCAAACATAAACTGGAAAATATCGCCGCGGCTGGAAACTGTTACACAACTGCCGTTAGATCTGTCTTTAAGCAATTGAGAGGTTGAGAGGAATCTGTCAATACTGGAAAAATATGTCTGAACGACAGCCGGATCATCGGTACCAAAATATTTCTGAGCGAGGCTTCGGCGATAGAAGAAAGCGCCGGGCGCTGCCTGCCAGGACAATCCGTATACTCTGCCGTTATATGTGCCAACTTCTACAGGATACGCAAGAAGCCTGTCTTTGTAAGCTTCATATAGATCAGTAAGATCCAGAAGATAACCGGATTCGATATATTTACGCACAAATGCAGCTTCCATTACGATAATATCAGGCACCCCGTTGCCGGACGCAAGAACAGGATCGATTTTGTTTTCGTACTGACTTTGGTCAGTCATTGAATATTCAATGTTGACCCCCGGAAATGCCTTCATGTAATAATTGGTAACCATGTTATGGACTTCATCGGTGAAAGACCAAATAACAATGTTTTGTCCCTTGTTACTGCCTCCGCAGCCTAACAGTACAAGCGCTGCGCATACAAGAACTAATGCTTTTTTCATATTTTTTCCTCCAAAAATTTTATTTATCAAATTTTAACATAACATTAAAAAACGGTCAATTAAAATCGATGCCGGAAATTCCTTATTTAACAGTGAGCTTTGAAGCAACAGGTTTGGGCGCGCCTTTCTCCGCCGCAGCCGGAACAGGAGCGGCATCTGCTGCAATAACCGTGTAAGCGCCGGGCACAAGCCGGTATTCCCCCTGCGCATTTACTGTTTCAAAAGCACTCGCCGGAATATCAAATTCTGCTTTAATACTTTTTCCTGCCGGTATAAAAATACGGCGAAAATCCCGCAATGAAAAAAACGGCTGGTCTTCACTTCTTTCGTCTTTGGAAATATAAATCTGCACAACTTCATCGGCATCATAGCTGCCGGTGTTGCTCACGGTTACAGATGCTTTTACAGATTCTCCCGCAGAAACGGAAGACGCGGAAAGATCGATTGAATCAAAACGGAAACTTGTATAGGAAAGCCCAAAGCCAAACGGATACTGAGGTTTTTCCGTCATATACCGATAGGTACGTCCTTTCATGGAATAATCTTCGTACAGCGGAAGCTGTGCTGTAGAAGCATAGAATGTAACGGGAAGTTTTCCCGAAGGAACAACATCGCCAAAGATGATGTCCGCAACTGCTTCGCCTCCTGATTCGCCGGGGTACCAGGCAAAAATTACAGCGTCAGCAAGTTCTTCAGGATAGGCAATTGCGCTGCCGCCTGTAAGCACAAGGATGATCTTTTTTCCTTTAGCGCGGATTGTTTCCAGATATTTTAGCTGCCATGGAGGAAGTTCTATTGTTTTTCGGTCGCCGTTTGAATCCGAAGCGATTGCATCGCCTTCCTCTCCTTCTATCGCGCCGTCCAGCCCCATAACAACAATAACAACATCGCAAACATTGGCTTCGCCGTATTCAGCATTTGAACTGTGAATGTCGCCGTACATCAAACAACCCTGACGATAACCCAGGTTGATGCCGAACTTGTCTTTTACTTTTTCGCCCAATCCTTCCAGTATGGTAACAAAGCGGGAACTAACTCCGTAATAATTGCCAAAAAGCGTATGAGTGTTTGCGGCTCCCGGACCTGTAACATCAATTATTTTAGGACTGGAATCGAGCGGCAGTATGTTATTATCGTTTTTAAGAAGCACGATTGATTTGTGCGCCGCTTTAAGGGATAGCTTTCTGTGCTTTTCGCAATTAATAACTTCGCGTCCGAGTTTTCCGTATTTACCGGGCGGGTCAAACATTCCAAGTTTAAAACGGGTACGCAGCAGCCGTTCAAGAGCGGTGTTGATTGCCTCTTCTGTGACAAGCTCCTTTTTAAAAGCGACAGTCAGCATAGGATAGGTGCATCCGCAGTTTAGATCGCAGCCTGCATTCAGGGCAAGAGCCGCAGATTCTTCTGGAGAATTTGTTACCTTGTGATATTCATGGAAGTCGCGGATAGCCCAGCAGTCAGAGACAAAATGCCCCTTAAAACCCCAGTGTCCGCGGAGAATATCCTTAATTAAAAAATTACTTGCGCAGCAGGGTTCGTCCAGGGTACGGTTGTATGCACCCATAACAGCTTCAACACCTGCTCCCACCAAAGCCCTGAACGCGGGCAGATATGTTTCAAAAAGATCTTTTTGCGTAACAATCGCATTAAACGTGTGCCGATCTTTTTCCGGTCCCGAATGGACAGCATAATGTTTAGCGCATGCTGCAAGTTTTAAATTTTCCGGATCGTCTCCCTGCAAACCGCGCACAAGAGCAATTCCAATGCGTGATGTAAGGAGAGGATCCTCTCCGTAAGTTTCCTGACCCCGTCCCCAGCGCGGGTCGCGGAAAATATTAATATTGGGTGTCCAGAAAGTAAGTCCCCAATATTGTCCGCGATTCCCCTGTTTCACAGCTTCGTTGTGTTTAGCGCGGGCTTCGTCAGAAATGGCAATTGCTATTTGTTCAACAAGCTCATCGTCAAATGTTGCAGCCAAAGCTACGGCTTGCGGAAAAACGGTAGCGACGCCGGCTCTTGCGACACCGTGCAGACATTCATTCCACCAGTTGTATTCAGGGATAGCCAATCTTTCAATTGCAGGACTTTTGTGAAGAAGCTGGGAAACCTTTTCCTCCAGCGTCATTTTGGAAATTAATTCCTTTATCTTTAATTCGCGATCCATAATTATTCACCCTCTGGATACAGAATACACTAAAAATTGTATAATGTAAACATAAAATTGCTTGATAGAATTCAAAAACCGCTATACAATAATCTTAATTATATACGCAAGGAGAAAAAAATGAAAAAGAAACTTTTACTGGCTGGAATCGGTATTTCACTGCTTTCCATCATACTGCTCGCAGGCTGCGCAGGTGCTCCGGCGGCTGCGGATAACCCGTTTATTGGAACATGGATATCAGAATATGGAGATACAACCTTTGAATTTACAGCAACAACCTTTATACACAAAGACAGATGGGACGAATTTCCCCCATCCACTGGCAATTACACTTTCTCCGGAAAAACAGCGACTATACAATTCTATGACGGACCAATGAGAGCGGTTATTTCTGACATAGGTGATACATTTACAGTATTTGGATTTGGAGGCTTCGAAGAAGGCCGCGTTTATATGCAGCCGTAAATTGAAGCTATGTAAACACTCACGCCGCAATGACGTGAGTGTTTATCCTTATTTGCTGATTGCATTAATAATAACTACAATACTGCCGATTGCTCCCCCTGCTCCTGCGCCTATCGCAGTGCCGACACCGGGAATAAGGGAACCTAAAACCGCGCCGGTTACGGCAGAACCTGCAATAACCGCTACAGCTTTTTTACCTTCAGCCGGTACTTCCGGCAAATCTGAATTTGACATATAAAACTCCTTTATTTACTCCCATGGGGATGATATACAACCTGAACATTCAGGTTTTCTGCAGTCAGACTGTGACCCGCAATGTAACCAATCGTTCCTGAAGCAACAGGAATTGCCAAAAGAGGAACAATACCGGCTGCAACAGAACCCCATTTAATTGGACCATATTTCCATAAATTACGGGTAGTTTCCAATAAAATAATTCTGCCGGGTTTTGTAGTTACCAGAAAAACAATGCTGCCGGCTGCGCCTGCCAATGCGCTGATAATACCTGTAGTATTTTCTTTTTCTCCTTTGCCAAGTTCAACAACAGGAATTCCTTTTTCCATGCAGAATAAAATTCCTCTTTTTGTTGAATAACGTTTTGATCCGGATACAACTTCAATATCAAAATATTCATATCTGTTAAAGTGTTCCGGCATTTCAATACCGAATACAGTGCCGTCACCCGCTTGTATGTTTGCAGAAAAACAATTTCTGTTGTTTGGATACCGCTCTTTGGAAGGGGCTATTATCACTTGAGTTATTTCTGCGCCTAAATTATTTTCAAAATAGACTGTCTGAGCAGCCGCAGAAACCAAATTCCCGGCAAGCAAAAATACTGCAAATACGGCTATCATCAATTTAATCCTAAATGTTTTCATTTTAAAAACCTCCTGTTTTTATTTAATTGTATTCAATCTGCGTATAAAGTTCACCGCTGGCAGTAAAATGGTTATACGCAATAATTACGCCTTCAACCACAAGAATACATCCGGCTATAATCCAGCCAATCTTTGGAATTAATGCGACGCCCAATTTAGGCAACACTGCTGTAACTATCTTGGCAGCTGCCTTTGGAATTATAGGTTTAGTTGTTGCAATAAAACCCGAAGCCGCCAGCATTGGCGCTGCATCCAAAAGCCCGTCAAGCAGCTTTGCTTCAGATGTGCTAAAATACAGGACAGGAATTTTACCGCCGGAAAAATCAATTCTTACCCCTTTTTTAGACGCATATCTTTTTCCATCAACTACGATATCAATATCAAAGATATCCGCTTCGATAATGTTATCGCGCAGGACAGCGCCGAAGAACCCGCCTTCTTCGACACTTAGATTTTCAAACACAACACAATTCCTGTTTTCCGGGAAATACTCACTGCAAGGCTTAATTACAAGCTCTGTGATCACCCCGTTTGCCAAATTACCAATAATAAAATTGGGTTTTTCCTCTGCGGCTGCCTGAAATACAACCGCGGCTGCCATTGCGATAATAATCGCCATAAACCTGATTTTTTCTGTTATTTTCATATTTATCTCCTTATTTTCTTATTGTCAAAAAAACATTGGTTTTTCTGTTTTTGCCGCTTTATATTCTCCCTAATCATTTAATATTTCAAAAACTGCTTCAACCGCATCGTTTATCTTATTGTCATTCTTTTTAGCTTCTATTTTTCTCCTTTCCTTTCTTTTTGCTTCCAGCTGTTTGTTAACTTCCTTTGTTCCTTTGGAAATTGCCGTCCCCATTTCGTCTATAAAATGACCTCCGAATATTACCGCTTCTTCCGCCGCATTCCCTATTTTCTTTGCCAGTTTTTTTGCTCCTTCCCTGCCGCCCATTGCATTGTAACCAGACTCTATTCCGGAACCAACCGCTTTGCATGCTTTTACACCTAATTGTCCCGTTGTATCTGCCGCAACTTTAAACAAATCACCTGTTATTTCAACACAGCCTTTGGCTTTTTCTCCGCAGTCTTTCAGCGTATCGCGCGCTTTCTCTTTAGCAGCGGCAAATTTATCCTTTGGCAGCGTAAAAAAGTTAAATGCGATGCACGCGCCTGCCATAAGCAATGTACCGGGCAATAAACCAAGCATCAGGCACATTACGCCGATATACCCCAGTACCAAAAATACCAAAATCTTAAATACGATTCTTATTGTATTACCCATTGTTTCCTCCCCGTTTTTCATCGTTAAAAGGATTTATCCTTCTAAGAAACGCTTCCAAATCCTCAAAAATATAATTTCTGTTCCTGATTACCTGTTTATTTGCTTTTTTGGGATATTTCTGGTTGCTAACCCCGTATTTATGCCCATTGGCGCATACCATAACAATACTATAACGATTATCTTTTTTTACTTTAATGGAAAATGATTCATCGCGCTGTAAAACATTATTATACGTTTTGGATTTATTGCTGGTAATATCTTTTATGATAATTTCATAAATTTCTGCGCTTGTTTTGTTGGTTAATTTTAATTCCACGCCTCCTGCAGCGAATACTGAAGCGCAGAAAATAAAACCGATTGCGAAAAGACAAATAAGCATTGTTATTTTCTTTTTCATTATTTCCTCCTGTTTATAATATCTTTTTATATTTCACCAAAGGTTCAATACCAATAACATTAAATTGCCGGCATATATTGAATTCCGGATGGAAAACGGCAGTTTTTACTTCAGATTTTAAATAGCTGTTAATAATACAGTTGTAAATAAATACTTTGTTTTCGGCTTCTACAGAAACAGAAACGGGAGCTGTTTCTTTTAACTCTGTAAAACAGAAACGGAATCTTATATAGTTATGTTCCAAATTTCCTTCTATAGATAGTTCTCCTCTTATAGTTTCTGTTTCCACTGCAATGGGGCGGGGAATCAAAGGATTTATAAAAGGTTTATACATTTATCTGCTCCTGCTCTTTAATTGTCAAAAAACATCCGGATTTTTCGTTTTTTTACCCTTGTTTTTATATAACCAACATGATAAATTGAAAAAAGCCTTCTTTTTTTGACAATAAACCAATATCAGGAGACCTGAATGACAGAAAAATCGCCTTCATCCGCAGAAATATCAAGGTTAATAAATTTATATTTTAGGGGCATATTCTTTGCTCCGGTAAAACTTGAAGATGAAGGATTACATTTTCCGGATATTGGGCTTCTTTTGGAAAAAAAATTATGGGATTTTTACATGAAAAACAATGATTGTCTTAATCTAAAAAACATGGCTTTAAAAAAACCGTTTGAATTTTTCTTCCCGCTGGAAAGAAGAAAAGAAAATGACAACTATTGGGAAGAAAAATACCGTTGTATTACCAAAGACAAAAAAACAGGCGGAGTTATTAGACTTATAATAGAAGAAGATAAAGATGATCTATTCATTAAACGCCTTAAAGAGCAATTACCGGGACGTAAAATAGAAAGAAACAATGTTTTTTCAATACCTAATAATTTTTTTGATAATTTAATCAATAATGAAATATATATCTATTATGACGAATTTGATGACAGAGGCGGAAAAGAATTGTATTTATACTGGAATTTTACACGCATGAATCCTCCTGTTTTTCATACCTTAAAAGGTCAGGAAAAACGTATTTCTATCTATGATACATACAATTGGTATGCCGAAAAAGAATATACGCAGCTTTATCTTGGCGCTGCAAATGATAACAAAGAAGTAAACCTGGAAAAACTTATAAAATCCGGCGGCGAGTACTGCAGAGCAGAAATAATGAAATCGTATTGGGGAGAAAATCCTGACGGGGATCTGTTTTTTATAATAGAAGAAATGCTTGAAACTCCCGTACAAAACAATGAACAAAAAGATTTAGACAGGCTTAAAATGATGGTGTTTGGAGAAAGAAAGCGCAGAAAAAACAAACAATTGAACCGCGGTGAAAAAAATCCAAATTATTTAACTCCCAATGATATTCAGAATATAAAAAACATTGCAGAAACAGTACGGGAGCTGCTCACTGAAGAAGAACAGGACAAGCTTGATGCGGACAGGCGGGATGGTATAATTAATTTGGCAAAATCTCTTAAAAACCATCTTTCAAATCCATTTTTAAGAAAAAACATCAGGAATTCCAGCAGCGTTAATACTATTAATGCTATTTGTGTAAAAATAGATGAAAACAGCCGTTCATTAAACAAATCTTTAAAAGACAAAGAAGATTATAATGCCCGGGAAATAATTGATACTTTAAAAGACAATAATTCAATAAAAGCAGAAGACGCCTTTTTAAAGCAGGAAGAAGACAAAATAAAAAACAATTTTTTAAATAAAGAATTTAAATCTATTTGCCTGGAAGGTTTTAAACTGGAGTTTGACTGTGAAGATGAGGAAGAAGACTTTTATCTGTATATTCAAAAGAAAACATGGCTTGAAATTACAGATTTACTGGTTCCATATACATCAAATGAATCCAATGTAGAAAGCGTTTTATTCAATAATTATTGCGAAATTTTAAAAATATCCCTGAACAGGGAAAATCTCGCAAAATTGCATACCCGTTTTGCAAAAAAAATCAGGAATATTTTTATCATTATAAAAGAAAAAGCGCATGGAAGTGAAATTAAGGAGGCTTACCAATGAACACAGATATAAAAGGAGCTGATTTTCTTGATACCATGCTATTGCGTAATAATATCTCATTAAACTCTATTGCCAAATATTCCAGTAAAAATAATGATGAACTTATGAACATGGAAAACATTTTTAATCTAAAGTCCAAAGATGATTTTAGCTGCTGCCTGACTATTCCCTTTTTGCTCGATCCCCATGCGGCACAGGATATAATCGCGTATTTTAAAAATGAGGAACAGGATAACCCCTATGTTAAATCCTCTCTGCCGGACGTTGAAAAATACAAACTCTTGCTTGCATCGGCATTTGTTTTTAACCCTTCATTTTTTGCAATGTCGTGGAACTGGTGCGCCCTTATACGCCATGAATTACAATTACAAATGCTAAAGGGTCAAAAAGAGAATAAAACTGTTCAAATTGGTTTGCAAAGACGTTTCCCCGCAAGCAGACCTGCGGGAATCTTAAAAGTAAAAAATCCAAGATACCGGATGCAGGCAGCCAGCGGAACAGAATCAATTCAGGAAATAGGTGATTGGAAAGTTGACGACAAAAATGATCTTTACGGACATTTATGGATTAAAATTACAAACGGCGAGGTAAGATTTTTATTTAAATTTGAAACCTATTGTGAATCTCCGCCATGTTATATTACTGTAAAATGCAAAACCAAAGACGGCAGGGAATATTCAAATATTATATTAAAAGAAATAGAACTAAATAATCCTGAAAAAGAAGAATTAATTATAAGGTCAGAAATAATTGCCGGTTTTGACTGCTCTGATGTAGAAATTCTGGAACTGGAGTGCAAAGCAAATGACTGAACCTCAATTATTTGTACCTTGCAGTTTTTCCGGGGATAAATTCGAGCTTTGCTGGATAGATTTTCCGGAAAGCAGCAGAACAAAATCATGGGGACCTGACAACAATGATCAAATTGTTAAAAATAAATTAAATGCTCTTCAGCAGTATTTTCAGCAGCAATGCAAAGATAATATTTACGGCAGGATTATAAATATTCGCGCACAATCCGGCAAGGAAGTAACTCTTGACAATAATACCCCTTCAGTATTTTTAGGGATCTTTATTAAAGCCGCGCATGAAATTCTTAACAGAAATTTTAAAAAATCATGGGATATTATAATTGCTACAGGAGATATAATTTCTCATGACGGAATGATTAATGCTGAAGCAGTAGGCTCTATAGAAGAAAAATTTGAAAGCGTAAAAAATCATGCAAAAGAAAACCTTGATAAAAAACACCTGTTTCTCTATGTTTACGAAACCAGCGAGGCGCCGATAGAACCCGGCTGGCATGAAAATAACAACATTGAAGTAATAGCTTTTTCTGCCAGTGATATCCTTGCGCCAAATGTAAGTATAGGAAGAATATTTGCCGGCATTTTTGAACCAATTTTTACCCATGAACAGGAAATGCTGCTTGGAAAAGCCAGCATGAATACCGGCTGGGAATATATATCAACTTCTGTTTTTGAGCAAATTAAAATAGAAGCGCTTTCCGGTGACTGGAAAGGATTTTTTATTCACGGAGAAGGAGAAAGCGGAAAAAGCGCAATGGCTTTTGAATTGGCAAAATATCTTACTGCCGCGCAGCGTATTTACGCTCCAATATGGATTAAATTAAAAAACGACGAACTGTTCAAAGAGCTCTCAAACATCAATGAAACATCACATTCTTCCAAAGAGGTTGGTCGGAAAAAAGACCCGCTGGAAAATCATGTAACAGCCAATATTGCCTGTCTGATTGCACAAGCGCTTAATTCAAACTGGAAACCCAAAGATGGTCTTTCTGCGCTGGTGAATTTATTAAAGAGGGATGTAAACTGCCCGTATCTTCTTATAATTGACAATCTTGAAATGAAAAAAGAAGAGACCGACAAGTTAATGGAATCTTTTCATGCAATTATGGAAAAATGCAGTTCAAGACTTCCTGTAATTTTTACAAGCCGCACAGAAGGCAGTATATTAAACCTAAAAAAAGTAAATCCATCCGAATTGAATCGCCGCGAAATAGAAGAATTAGTCTGGAATATAGCAGAACAAGATGATAAATGTAAAGAAGAGCTTTCTTCCCGGAAGGGAGAACAGAAATATGAAGAATTCCTTGATGAACTTCATGCTCACTTTGCTTCTTATCCCGGCGTTATAACGGTAATTGTGCCGCTATTAAATAAAGGACTGCCGGAAGTGCTTGGGAATTTAAAAGAACTCAGGCTCCTTGATAAAGATGTAAATAAAAAAACAGATTCGATCTTTACAGCTGCGTATTCGGATTTGGATGAGGATACCCGATTAACATTGGCTATAATAATTAACCTGACTCTACCATGGATTAAAAACAATTTATCATTCCATTCAAATACTTTTTCACAAAGGCTATTTGAGACAATCTACTCTGTCGAGAAATTTTCATCCAGAGAAAGGATTTTATCAGAAAAAAAGAGACGAAGCAAACTGGAAATTGAGGAAATAGTACAACAGGCAATAGACAAATTATTACGCACCCACTTAATTTACCGTGATTCAGGAAAAACAGGATATTATATAAAAACTCTGCCTTTAAAATACTTTTTATTCAGTAAAACAATTAAATTCGGCGATAAACCAATACGTTCGGAGGATCTTATTACTGCATGTATTTATTATGGTCAATCCGCCGGTCAGCTGGAAAATATATTAAAAGAATGTCATAAGTATTATTTTATGCGCCCTGACAGCCATCATATTCTTTTTTTAGCGGCAATTCTTTCAGAATCTCCTGAATATTTAAATACCTTATATAATTATGGATACAAAAAAATTAATACAATATCTTATAATAATAGAATATCACTGGATGAAATAACTGTACTGCACGCCGCCGCACGGCATAATCAAAATGAAGATGTAATAAAATGGTTTCTTGATAAAAAAGCTAATGTATCAATAAGAGATAAATACGACAGAACACCGCTCCATTTTGCCGCAGAGTATAATAGAAACCCGAATATAATAACATTACTTATTAATTACGGCGCAAAAACAGACATTCCGGACTATAAAGGCTGGACACCAATATATTATGCCGCAAGAAATAAAAATCCAGATATTTTCAAGCTCTTTGTAGAATTAGATAAAAGATTATTGGAGGATAAGCCGTTATTCCATTTTATAGCCAACAGCAGCGATCCAAATATAATTCCATGGCTGGAAAAAAGTAAAATTGACATTAATAAAACTGATTCAAATACCGGCGCGGTATTACTTCATGCTGCAGCAATGAATGATGATGCTACTAATTTCAAAAAATTAATAGAAGCAGGCGCTAAAACTGATATTACAATTAATGAGGGTGATACGATTATGCATTTTGCCGCTACTAATCCAAATTTAGTTTTTGTCCATGATATAATTGACATTCTTCTGGAAAAAGGGGCAGATATTCACGCGGTCAATACAAATGGAGAAACACCTCTGCACATCGCTGCCGAAGAAAACGATTATTCGTTTAATATTCAATGTCTTCTGGAAAAAGGCGCGATTACCGATATAAATGCCAAAACAAATGATTTCCTTACGCCATTGCACCTTGCGGCAGCATATAATGAAAACCCTGATATCATAGATTTATTAATTGATAATGGCGCTGATATTTCTGCACAGACAGATGCTCACGGAGAATACCCTATACATGCAGCATCTGCATTTAATACGGAACCTGCCATTGTTAAAGCTCTTTTGAATAAAGGTGCCGATGTAAATGCCAAAGATAATGACGGAGAAACCCCATTACACTATGCGGCACTTTATAATAAAAACCCGGAAGTTTCCATCACGTTAATTAAAGCCGGAGCAAATATTGATGCCAAAGACAATGCCGGAAAAACTGCGCTTTCACTGCTAAAAAAACGAAAAGACTGGCGAAAAATAAAAGCGGCAATATAAGAATATTTCCCCAAAACCGGAAAAACCTCATGTTTTTTTGACAATTAGAGTATATCCGGCATAGCCGGAACAAACTTTTTAGGAGGAATTACATGAATTACATGAAAACTTACAAGCACGGCGGGCATTCAGAATACGCGCCCAGGGAAATCCATCTTAATCGCAATGATATCGGGGTACTATCAAAAACCAAAAGCGGACACATCCACATGGACTTTTACGAAAAGGGAAAAGGCCCCAACGGCTCCTCAATGGAGTTTGCGGGGGACCTGCTCGGCGCGGTAATTAGCCTGTTTAAATAAACCCGGCAGCCAGCCGCCTGCAAGCCTCTTCTACATCCGCGCGGTGCCCGAATGCGGAGAAACGGACATACCCTTGCCCGGCAGGCCCAAAGCCTGCTCCGGGCGTGGTGACAATGTGGCACTTTTCAAGTATTTCTGCGAACACGTCCCAGCTGTCTTTACCCGGAAAAAACGCCCAGATATAGGGAGAATTGTCGCCGCCTATACATTTGATTCCCAGTTTTTCAAGCGTGCTTCTTATAATTTTAGCATTGCCTAAATAAAAATCTGTCAGCGAGCGGATTTCTTTTAACCCCTCTTCGTCCAATGCGGCAAGTCCGCCTGCTTGCGCGATGTTTGACGCGCCGTTAAAAATTGTTCCTGTAATGCGGTTCCAGTCTGCGTTAACACTCTCGCCGCCGCAATACTTTATTGCTTTGGGAACAACCGACCAGCCAAGACGCACTCCCGTAAATCCTGCAGGTTTGGAAAATGAATTAACTTCGATAGCGCAAAGATCTGCCCTGTCTATCTCATATATTGTTTTTGGAAGAGACGGGTCGCGGATAAATTCGCTGTACGCCGCATCAAATACGATGATACAGCCCTTGCTAATCGCAGCCTCTACAAGAGCCGTTAGCTGTTTGCGATCTGAAACTGCGCCGGTTGGATTGTTGGGCGAACAAAAATAGATAATACTGTCCCGCGGAACAAGATCAAGATTGGGAAAGAAATTATTATCCTCTGTACATGGAAGATAGGTGATTCCTGCATAACCGGTTTTGTCCCATCCTGTGGCTGCTCCCGCCAGCACGGAACCGTCCACATACACAGGGTACGACGGATCCTGCACTGCGATTTTTGCTGCGGCTCCAAAGAGCGTCTGCAATCTGCCAATGTCGCATTTTGCGCCGTCAGAAATAAATATTTCGTCTATTGAGAACTTGCCTTTATAAAAAACTTCCGAGATTTTTTCCCGCAGTTTAGGCAAACCTTCATCCTGATAACCGGAATATCCTTCGATAGTACAAAGCTTCTTCGCGCCTTCCACCAGCCCTGCATTTGTATGCGGTAAAATCGGCTCTGTAGTATTACCGACACCCAAACTGATAATTTTCGCGTCAGGGTTAGCCGCAGCAAACTCCCGCCTGCGCTTCCCAATCTCCGGGAAAAGATACCCCGCCTTTAAATTAGCAATAAACGGATTACGCCTAATCATAATTCCTCCTTACTCTTCTCTTCTTCTCTTCTCTGCGTCCTCTTTCAAACCTTCGGTTTGCAGTCCGCGCCTCCGCGAGAGTCCTCTCAAACATTGTCTCAAACAAATTCCCCAACACCAGAAACATCCAGTGTAGCAAAATAATCTTCGGTTGTCTCTGCCCTGCGGATTTGTACAACAGAGCCATCCTGGCGCAGAAGCAGCTCGCCGCACCGCAGCTTTGCATTGTAGTTAAAACCCATTGCCCTGCCGTGCGCGCCTGCATCGTGGATTACGGCAAAATCGCCCGCGCCCTCGGATGCAGTTTCTATTTTAGGCAGATTTCTCTGAACAGCAAACTTGTCGTTGTTTTCGCACAGGCTTCCCACTACATCATAAGTTTCAGATAACGGCAATTCTTCCTTGCCCGGAATTGTAATGTGATGATACGCGCCGTAAAGGGCAGGACGCATTAAATCTGCCATACATGCATCAAGCGCAATGTAATTGCGGTAAATCTCTTTTTTGTGAATAGCGCGTGTTACAAGCCAGCCGTATGGACCCGTTATTACCCTGCCCCATTCGGTGCGTATGCCCATGGGATCAAGACCTGCCGGTTTTAAGATTTCGTTATATGCTTTTTGTATGCCGTCGGCAAGAACCTGATAGTCCACCGCCTCCTGTTCCAGCCTGTAGGGAATACCCACTCCGCCTCCCAGATTTATAAACTCAAGACGCACGCCTGTTTTATTAAATATCTCAACAGAAAGCTCAAAAAGCATACGCGCTGTTTCTATGTGATAGGGAACAGACAGCTCATTGCTTGCTACCATTGTGTGCAGCGCGAATCTTTTTACACCTTTTTGTTTTAAAAGCGAGTAACCCTGAATGAGGCGTTCATGGGTAAAACCGTACTTTGCTTCTTCCGGCTTGCCGATAATGGCATTCCCTTCCTTTAAAGGACCGGGGTTATAACGCATGGAAATCAGCTCTGGCAGCCCGGCTGTTTTTTCAAGGAATTCAATGTGAGTATAATCATCCAGATTGATAACCGCATTCATTTTTTTGGCGGCAATGTATTCAGCAGCCGGAGTTTCATTGGATGTAAACATGATGTCTTCGCCCTTTAATCCGGAAATTTCTGCTAGCAGCAATTCAGGATAACTGGAACAATCAGCGCCGAAACCTTCTGCCGCAAGGATCTTCATAATGTAAGGGTTGGGCAATGCTTTTACCGCAAAATAATTTTTATAGGAAGGAAAAACAGAAAACGCCTTCTTTATCTGCCTGACATTTTCCAGAATGGCTTGTTCATCATAAATATAAAACGGTGTGGGGAATTGCCCGGCTATCTCTTCCAGAGCTTCCTTGTCCAGCGGGAAATATTTTTGGCTCACTTTTTGCTCCTTGTAATTGTTAGTTTAAAAAGCCCTTGTGTTTTAAAAGTTCGGCATTTAAAATTCCGCCGCCGGCGGCTCCCCGGACTGTGTTATGCGAAAGAGCTGTAAACCGTATATCAAACACATTACAGGGTCTTAGTCTGCCGACTACAACTGCCATTGCCTTGTCGGTGTCGCGATCTTTACGCGGCTGGGGACGGTTGTCTTCGCTGCGGTAAATGATCGGCTGCTTCGGCGCCATGGGGAAATCCGCTTCCTGCGGCAGACCTTTGTAAGCTGCCCAGATTGCCTTGATCTCGTCCATAGAGGAAGGTTTTTTACCGGCAAACTCAAGTGATACACAGGCAGTATGCCCGTCTACAACAGGCACACGGTTGCAATGAGCCGAGATCTTCGGGAACTCTGCATTTTTAAATACGCCGTTATCAATAGAGCCGAAAATTTTAAGCGGTTCTTTTTCTGTTTTTTCTTCTTCGCCGCCAATGTAGGGAATAATGTTATCGATCATATCCAGACTTGGAACGCCGGGATAACCTGCTCCGGAAACTGCCTGCATTGTGCTCACGATGATTCTCTGCGGCAAATAGCCAGCCAGAGCCAATGCGTGAACCGGTTTCATATAACTTTGTATCGAGCAGTTGGGCTTTACGGCGATAAAACCGCGATCCCAGCCGCGCGCTTTTTTCTGCAAGGGGATAATATCCGTATGATCAGAATTAATTTCTGCAATTAAAACCGGCACATCGCTTGTCCAGCGGTGAGCCGAAGCGTTTGATATCACAGGAATTCCTGCTGCGGCATATTCTTCTTCCAAAGCGCGGGTTTCATCCTTGCCCATTTCAAGCGCGGAAAACACAAATGAACAACCGCCCTTTTTAAAAGCTTCGACAGCGCGGCTGACGTTACTTGCATCTTCTACAATAATACTGCCCACATGCGCAGCATAAGTTTTCGCAAGCTGCCATCTTCCCGCGACAGCTTCTTCGTATTTTTTACCTGCGCTCCGCGGAGAGGCTGCCGCATAGCGTACCTCAAACCAGGGGTGATCATTGAGAAGGGAGATATACTGCTGCCCCACCATACCCGTAGCACCCAAAATACCGACTGGGATTTTTGCTTGTACCATAATTGACTCCTTAATATATGAGTAATTTTACCATATCTTTAAATATTTAATAAATAGGGTCACTTTGATGTCAGGTTAAAAACACCGTCCCAGGTATCTTCCGGGGGGGTAATAATATACTTTTCGCTGCGTTCAAGATACATTTTTGCAGGTTCATCGTCTTGTGGTTTAAAGGAAAGAGCATCCCTAAAACCCTCCGCGGCAAGTTTCCAATTGCGTTTTTCAAAATGATCCAGCGCCTCATGGAAGATTAACACGCGTTTTTTATCATTTTCGCAGGCTGTTTCGGCAATATCAATAAGTTCGCAAAGGCGCACCGGCTCATTGATACCGACAACCCGAACACGATCAAGTTTGCGGTACAGCAGAACATCCCCCGTTTCACGCACTGTTTCGTGGGAAGCCAGAATCCATGTTCCGTATTGTTTATTTACCCCTTCAAGACGCGCTGAAAGGTTAACCGCATTGCCCATTATTGTGTAGTTCATCTTGTTTGCGGTGCCCATGTTACCTGCCACCATGAAACCAGTATTGATGCCAATGCGCGTAAGAAGGGGAATTGGCGAAAGGTTCTGCTCCATGATAACTTTATTCAGCTCCGTCTCTATCTTTTTCATTTTAATTGCAGAAACACAGGCGCGCAAAGCATGATCGGACATTTCCAGCGGCGCTCCGAAAAAAGCAATAATCGCGTCTCCTTCGTATTTGTCAATTGTACCCTTTTCGTCCAGAACAACATCGCTCATTGCGCTTAGGTATTTATTCAGCAAACTTACCAGTTTGGCAGGATCGCCGAGCGCTTCTGAAATAGTAGAAAAACCTTTAACATCTGTAAAGATTGCGGTCATGTAGCGTTTTGTTCCGCCCAGCTGCAGGCGCGAAGGATCCGCAATTATTTCTTTTACTACATCGCCTGAAACATAAGTGGAAAAGCAGTGCGTATAAATTGTTTTTCTTTTTCTGATCTGGAATAAGAAATAATTTCACGGATAATAATCGCCGTTATCATCGCAAGTATTAAACCAAGGGGTCCAAAATAAACACCTGTAAAACGGAACAATAAAATTGCAAAAACAAAGATGATTAACACAGCGCCGAAACCCGCAGATGCCCTGGGAACAGGCGAAAGCCGCCCGGAAAACAGGAAAAACAGCGGAATAAAAATCAGCATAAATAAAATTCCCCATACAATCCCCAGAGGAACAATAAATGATTGCGATAGAATCGTATCCAGCACTACTCCGTGAGTTCCTACATTTATATATTTTCCATGAAACGGATTTGCGCCGTAGTCAGTTGTTCCCGTATCAACCCTGCCCAAAATAACAAATTTATCACGCAATGCACTATCATTGGCTGCCGATATTTCCTTAAAACGGCTTAAATTTACATCCAGACTTTCCGTTAATTGCGCGATATATTCGGCTTCATCCAGAAAATAATCTGTGTATTCAATACTTACCTGCTCTGCAACCGCAAACACTTTTGTTATAACATCCAGCTCAAGAAGCTCGCCTATTAACTCATGGGCATAATTGCGGTATTTTACGTATGAATCAAAAGAATGATCTGATGTATTTTCCATTGCAGAATGTCTTGCAGCAGCAGCCGCGTCAAAAAGCTCTGCGGTATCTTTCAGGATAGCAGGAATTGCCGCCAAAGAAGAATCAAAGCGCGAAAAATTATAAATATCCGCATCTGCAAGAGCGCGGCTGTATTTTTCCAGTTCTATTTCTATATCATCCAATAAAGAAAAATTGGCAAAAGAGACATGAGTATAACTTTTATAATAGTCTTCTTTTGGCCAGTCAAGCATCATCCTGCCTTTTTTATCAAGCGGTATTACAATGTCTTTTATTTCTCCGTTCGGCATTAAAGCCTGTTTAATTGTCAATTTTGATTTTTCAAGAACAATTTGCGGATTCCCAAGATAATCCATAAGCGGAGCAAAAGACAGCTGCAGATACCAGTGGTCACGAATATTCTGAGTCAGGTAAACGCGCCTTCGCACTCCGTCTTTGTCAATTTCTACATTGGTAAATCCCGCGCCTTTTGCTGCATGCGCAAACATGGGCAAGGGTGTAAGAATATTAACAAAACCTGCTCCGCGGCTTGCGCCAGGTGAAGCATCTACCGGGTATGCAAATTTTTCCTGCGCAATAAGGTAACGCTCTGCCTGCTCGCCTTCCAGAGGATAAGCCCACAGATTTAAGGTTGACCAGCTTTGTCCAAAAAGAGCCAGCGCCTGCGCAAGATAAATATCATTGTCGCGCGATATGTTTTGGGATTTACCGTAAAGACTTTGATGCTCATTGTCAATTATAGATGAGAGAGAGCGGGCATAATGACTGATGTCGGCACGTCCTATCTGCCCGGTCTGTATGGCATTAAGAATATCCCGGACAGCGGTTGAGATTTCATTAAAACTGCGGGAGAAATCATTGCCCAGCCCGTAATCAAGATAAAGACTGTCTATGCCCTGAGGGCCCCTGTCAATATATTCAATATCAAAAATTGCGGCTCTTGCCCCGTACTCTTTCAGGCGCAGAAGACCGTCTGCGGGAACGGAACGCGGCCATGGAAAAACTCCGTAATAGGCAATTGCCTGATCATCAACATCAAGAAATACCACACTGTCTATACGTTCACGATTTGCCCTGAAGCCAAGAAAAAAATCATAAAGACGTTCTTCCAGCAAAGTTAACGCACCTGTTAAATATAAAATGGTAAATACTGCCGCAGCAGCCAAACCCAACAGGGCATCTTTCCAGTGTTTCATTGGTATTTGCCACGATAACACAATTTCATGGATTTTTCAACACCATATTGCATTAGTCCTATCTTCTGTGTATTCTAAAAATATGAATAATAACCCTGTTTTGGCATATCTTGCCGCTGTTTCGCCGGAAAAAATTGACACAGACCTGCTTGCATATCTTTGCAGTCTGACGGAAATTTCCAAAACTGCCCCGGAAATTGCATCTTCTATCGTGAAAGAGCTGGAAAATCAGCGAATGCGCGTAAAACTAATAGCAAGCGAAAACTACTGTACCATGGCGGTACAGCTTGCGATGGGAAACCTCCTTACAGACAAATATGCAGAAGGTGTTTCAAACCACCGGTTTTATGCAGGAAACGAAAATGTCGATGCAATCGAAACGCTTGCTGCACAGGAGGCATGCAAGCTCTTCGGCGCGCAATATGCAAACGTACAGGCGCACTGCGGCGCAGACGCAAACCTGCTGGCATACTGGGCTATCCTAAGCACACGTATCGAAAACCCTGCGCTGGAAAAATGGGGCGAAACAAATCTATATAAACTGAACGATACCCAGTGGAAAGAACTAAGAGCAGCATTCGGGAATGCGCGGCTTTTGGGCCTTGATTACTATTCGGGCGGACACCTTACCCACGGTTACCGTCACAACCTGACAGGACGAATGTTTGATGTTTACAGTTACTCGGTTTCCAAAGAAAACGGGCTGCTTGATTATGACGCAATCGAAAAGCAGGCGCTTGAAGTCCGCCCGCTAATTTTGCTTGCCGGTTATTCCGCCTACCCGCGGAAGATTAACTTCAAGCGCATGAGGGAAATAGCGGATAAGGCAGGCAGCGTTTTCATGGTGGACATGGCGCATTTTGCAGGCCTTGTCGCGGGCAAAGTTTTTACAGACGAATATGATCCTGTGCCCTGGTCGCATATTGTTACAAGCACAACACATAAAACACTGCGCGGTCCGCGGGCAGGACTTGTGCTGAGTACCGGAGAATTTGCAGAAGCGCTGGACAAAGGCTGCCCGCTGACAATGGGCGGACCTCTACCCCATGTAATAGCTTCAAAAGCAGTTGCTTTCCGCGAAGCTTCCACCATAGAGTTCAGGCAATATGCGCAGCGTGTTGTAGAAAACTGCAAGACCCTTGCAAACTCGTGCATAAACAACGGACTGGAAGTGCTGACAGGCGGCACTGACAATCATCTGTTATTGATAAATGTTCATAAAGCAGGATTGACAGGCAGGCAGGCGGAAAGCGCGCTGCACGAGTGTCATATAACGCTGAACCGCAACAGTTTACCAAATGATCCAAACGGTCCGTGGTATACATCAGGAATTAGGGTGGGAACAGCGGCTGTCACCACGCTTGGCATGGGAGAAGCGGAAATGACGGAACTCGGCGTTTTATTGGCAAAAGTAATAAAAGGTACTACTCAGGCAAAGGTAACATCCGCCACGGCCAAATACAGCAAGGCAAAATACAATATCGATTCAAATGTAAAGAACGAAGTACATTCGCGCGTAAAAACCCTGATGGACAGATACCCTGTTTATCCTCAGCTTGATTTAGAACTGCTAAAAAAATATTTCGTTTAACTTTTTTGATATTTTTCGCGGATAAATTTATCAAAAATATGAAACAGAATGGGATCCAGCTTTAAATGTTTTTCGATAAATTCTGCCTGCATCAGGTCCAGAGCTTCAAAGGGCAGCATGGGCTCGCGGTAAACCCTGTTTGGATCTGTAAGGCTGTCATATACATCAATTATTTCCAGAACTTTTGCCGGAAAATAGGCAAGAGCCTGATAGTCAAGAATGGGTTCCAATTCATAGGTAATGCAATAATCCTGTTTTGCGGCAGGATTTATTCTTTTATACTGCTGAAGATACGCGCGGAAATAACCGTAACCGGCAGCATCCCCGTAATATTCATGATGATACCCGGTAATAAGACTTGCTTCCATGGGATAGTTAGTTTTGGTCATTATGGATTTGTAGCCCTGTTTAACATGATCTACAACTATCTGGCGGTCATAGGTACCTGCGCCTTCATGGTATTCAACAGCGGATGCTTTTCCCACATCGTGAACCAGAAAACCGACAGCCCATTTAAAATAAAGATCCGGGGTTATTGCCCTCATACCGCCGTAAAACACACGTTCCAAATTAATAAAATCTGCCCCGACATGAGGAAGCAATAATGCGTAATGCTGGCGGAATTTGGAAGCAAAAGCAACCCTAAGCTTTTGTATAGCGCTGGATGTAGAAACAAGATTGTTATAATAGGTAAGAAAAGCAATCCCGTTAAGATACACGCGGGTCATATGCTGAACAATGGTACCATTGGATTTTTCCACCAAGGTATTCATTAGCTCATTACTAAATATATCCTCTGATATAAGCTGTGTAGATGTTCTTACCATTTCGGTTGTGGTATTCACCATATCCTGGGTCAGCTTTTTTGCTTCATCATCTGCCAGGCGTATGGCATCTTCCAGGGTAGCATGGTTAATCATTGCGGCATCTTTGGTTGTATCTACAAGGGCTTCGGTGATGACCATACCATCCCTTGACCTGCTTATAAGAATTTTTTGCAGACGATCTTTATCGTCATTCAGGCATTTAACCCTCTGCTGGGCAGTCATCCCGGTAATAGCTTTGTATTCGTTCCCAAAACCATCAATTTTCTGTTCTGTTTCCGCTTCATCAACAGGCATTAACTCGCCGATTTCTTCGTCTTTTTCGGGTTTTGCCCTTTCTAAATCCCAGGCACCCGTCTTTACGGCAGATTTTTCCTTGATTTTGCTTATACTTTCTCCGGTAAAGAAATATTCCCATTTTCCGGCAAATTGCCAGAAATACTTCCTGTTATCATGTAAAACCTTAAAAGGCATTAGGCGCTTTTTTTTCGCGGTTTTGTTTATACATAAAACCGGTATTTCTTCATTTATAATAATATCTATATAAGTTTTATTAAGCCCCTCTTCATTGGATTGAGACAACACTTTGGATAAGGGCGTAATGGTATCTTTTACCAGCATAATCGACATTATACAGTTTTTTTAAATATAAACAAGTGCAAATTCCCCGTATATATTGTATAATTAAACTAACATCAGTATATACAATTATTAATAACTGTTGTAGAATATACAGATGCGGGCTTTTTGCCCGGAATTCTCTTTAAAGGACGGTTTATAATGAGATTATTTACCAGATCTGACTTTGACGGCCTCGCTTGCGGTGCGCTTTTGTCATACTTAGGGTTAATTGATGAATGGAAATTCGTTCATCCAAAGGATATCCAGGATGGTCTTGTAGAAGCCACAGATAACGATATTTTAGCCAATATCCCCTATATAAAGGGATGCAAACTCTGGTTTGATCATCATTCAAGCGAGTCAAAACGGCTGGGCACCGATGCTTATTTTGAAGGCGTCTCAAAACATGCCCCGAGCTGCGCGCGCGTAATTTACGAATACTACGGCGGCGATGCCAAATTGGGCAAATTTGCGGAAATGATCCATTATGTCGATAAAGTCGATTCCGGCAATCTTACTACAGAAGAAATTTTAGATCCAAGGGGCTGGATTCTGCTGGGATTTCTCATGGATCCCCGCACAGGACTTGGACGTTTCAGAAACTTTACCATAAGCAACTATGATTTAATGATGATTCTGGCAAAAGCCTGCGCCGAAAAAACCATCTATGAAATAATGAGCATGCCGGATGTTAAAGAACGCCTGGATTTATATTTCCAGCAGACTGAACTTTTTAAGGAAATGATAAAATCACACACAAAAATAGACGGTAATGTTATTTATGTTGATCTTCGGAATGTTGATACTATCTTTGCCGGAAACAGGTTTATTATCTACACTCTTTACCCGGGACAAAATATCTCTATTTGGGTTGTAGACGGCAGAAATAAATCCAATGTTGCCCTTACCGTAGGCCACAGTATAATTAACCGTACCTGTAATGCCGATGTCGGCTCCATAATGCTTCACTACGGCGGAGGCGGCCATAAGCAGGTCGGCACTTGCCAGGTAGATCATGAAAATGCCGATAGAATAATCACAGAAGTAATCGAGAAAATTAAACAGTCCGGTTAGTGTTTAGTTATACAATTCACTGTCTAATCTGCCGGTAAACCATCTAAGAACCGCCTCTGCACGGCTGCTGAAAGAACCGCTTATTCTGTCCCGCAGTGCGGGTACAGAGACAGTATTTACCATGGAAACAGCGTAAATTAAAAAAGAATCGCCGCAGTCGATAATTGCCATTACCGATCGGAGCTTGCTTCTTCCTATAACCGGAATAATCCCGATGCTTAAAGCTGTGACATTTTCCTGAGAGAAAATAATAGCTTGCTCAGTAACAGTATAATCATAGCGGTAAATATTATCCCCAAAGGTTAGATCCTTCTGCCTTGCAAACAAAGTCAGGGCAGAGGGAAGCTGGGTATGGACAGGATCTGGGAGCGGATTTTTATTTGAAGGGTTATTTATAATGCTGGAATATTCATAAAAAATCCGCTTTTCATTACGGCTGCCGGAATAATACTGAACGCCGGTCAGCGTGCTTAAAGCCGTAGTTTGATTAAATATACCCAATCTTAAATCATCAGAAGATTCCCCTGGTTTTCTGTATAGATACAGAGATTCCACAAACATATTGGGATTAAGAGAACTTCTTGCCGCATTTACAATCCGGCGTAATTCGCTGTTTTGAGGCAATAAAGCAGGCTGGGGAGTCTGCCCCTGGGAATTTCTTAATTGGGTTTCTATAATTAAATCGCTGCCGGAACGTAATTGCTGCGCCTGTGCCGGAGAAACCAAATTCTCAAGAAGGGAGCTTTCGGAAGAGTTCGCAGACAGCGCAAAAAATGGGAAAAACAGGAATAAAAAGAGCGTTCTTTTCATAAAATAAGTTATTTTAACCCCCTATAATAAACACGTACCTGCTTATATAAACCATCTCCTTCGCTTTTGGTTTCAACATCTCCTATATCATTTAATGTGGTATGAATAAGCCATCTGTCAAAGGGATTCATCGGTTCCAGCAAAATTGACCCCCGGGTTTCGCGGACTTTTTCCGCAACATTGTAGGCAAGGCGCACAAGGGATTCTTCGCGGCGGATACGGTAATTTTCTGTATCCAGTATTACACGTACATCTTCCCTTCCCAATCTGCCGGCATAGATATTCAGCAGTAATTGCAGAGCATCCAAATTCTTGCCTTTTTTTCCAATCAGAATGGAAGAATGACTAGACTCGATTTTGATCCCAAGCTTGTTTTTTTCCCTGAATAAAATGGAAATCTTGCCCGGATACCCCATGCGTTCAATTACGCCTGCTGTAAAATCTGCCATTTTTTGCTCAAATTCATTTTGCGGCGGCTGTACTGCCATTGTTAAATTCGGCCTGTTTTGTTTATCCGCAGAGAAAGAACCTGTATGCACCTTTATCCTTACATAGCCCTTTTTAAAGAAACCTGTTTTTTGGGTTTCCAAAATCTCAACATCAAAATCGTCTTTTTCAAGTCCCAGTTCCATAGCCGCTTTGTCGATAGCTTCTTTTTCGGTACGGCCTTCAAATTCAAATTCCATAAATATCTCCTTACTTTTTAGATCCTTGGGAGGATCCCTTTTTCTTTTTTCCGGGCGGAGCAATAACAGGTTCAACCGCTGCCGCCGCCGCTGCTGCATTTTTCTTGGCAATAATGAACTTGTTGATAATCACCTGCTGAACAAGAGTGAGAAGGTTGGAAAAAATCCAGTATATTAACAGCCCGGACGGCACATCGTAAAGTATAAAGAAAAATACTATTGGCATTAAGAACAGCATCATCTTCATTTGGGTATTCGACTGCTGACCCGGCATTTGTGTTACCTTGCCGTATAATAACTGAGAAGCCACATAGATAAACGGCAGCGCTCTTAAAGCTGTCCAGCCAAGTATCGGCACCTGTACGCCGGGCGGAAAATTCCAGATTGCTTCCGGCACAGAAAGATCCGGTATCCAGCCGGGAATAAAACCTGCGCCGCGCAGATCAAAATGATTGTTAAAAAGCTGATACATCGTAATAAAAATAGGAAGCTGCAGCAGCATGGGAAGACATCCGGCAAGCGGGTTGTAGCCTTCCTGTTTGTAGAAATTTGCCATTTCTGCCTGCAATTTCTGCGGATTGCCTTTGTGTTTTTCCTGCAGCTCTTTAATCTTGGGAGCAAGCGCCTGCATTCGTATGGTAGCCTCTGATCCTTTTTTGGTAAGCGGAAAGAAAACAAGCTTAATTAATAATGTAAGCAATATAATTGCAACGCCGTAATTCTGAACTACTCCGTAGAATAAAAGAAGAAGCCATTTTAACAATCTTTCCAGCGGCGATAAAATTCCTGCGATACCGCGGGTATTGGCTATTTCAGAAATATTTGCATCTCTTATGCCAAAATCATTTTTACCCGTATTATAGGCTGCAAGCGTGTCCTGGGTTTTGGGACCAAGATAAAAACGATAGGTATCTTCTATCTTGGAAACATTTACAGGCGGACGGAATATATGAACCCTGGAAGCCGATGAAATCCCCGGCTCTTCTCTTTCCGAAAATCTTAAACTGTACTGCGCAAGATACGGAATGGCGACAAACGCAAAATATTTACCGGTAATCGCTGCCCATGTAGGACGATCAATCGACTCGTTTGTTTTTGCATCTCTGCGTTTTCCGTTGGTATAAATATTATACATCCGGTAATCATAAAATCTGTCGAGTTTTTCAAACATGGGGCCAATCTGCGGACCAAACGATAAAGTATATGCATTGCCCGCAAAATTAAAGCCCGGCATAGAATGCCCGCCGTCCATTGTTACCGTTAGTTCAAACATATATTCGTTTGGTTTAAAATCATATCGTTTAATTAAACGAAATCTTCTTTCTATGCCGTCTGCAGAAGGTATGGAAAAATCGCGGTGAAATTCTACAGTATACGGCGATAATTGATTAACATGAAAATTGGAAGAAACAGGCTGAGTATCAAGATCGCCGAAAGCGATGGAAAAAGCGCGCGCCTGAGTATTGCCGGAAAGAATCAAATCGACATATGCATCTTCGTCTCCGGGATTTTTCCTTGGATCTTTCCATTTAAAAGAAACCATATCTCCGCCGGCATTTGTTAAAACAATACTTGCCAATTCTGTATTGATTGTAACAGTTTGCAAAGGAATAAGCTCATCAATGGTAGATATGCTGCTTTGAATTACAGGCGGCGTAACTACAGGCGGGGTAATAACAGGCGGGGCAAATTCCTGTATAGGTTCATTTACCGTTTCAATTGCCGTAACCGAAGGTTCCCGGGGCAGCTCCTGCACAGCCTGCTGCCTTTGAGGCGACGGAAAGAAAACTCCCTGTATCACGAAAGAAACAATCAACACAACACTAGAGAGCACAATAGCCAAAATAGTATTTTTTTCCATTATATTTCCTTTTTAGTTTTTTAACATATTTATTTCAGGCACAGGATCATAACCGCCGGCATGGAATGGATGACAGCGAAGTATCCGTTTTACAGCCATAAAACAGCCGCGTAAAAAACCGTATTTATTAACCGCATCGTAAGCATAGGTTGAGCAGCTTGGATAATACCTGCAAACCTGCGGAAAATGCGGAGAAATTGCGTATTTATAAAACTTAATTAAAAAAAGCGCTATATATTTCATTTTAACAAACCGGCTTTAGAAAAAAGAGATTCAAGCTGCCCTGCCCTGTCAGAAAAAACAGGTTTTTTCCCGGGATAAACCATCAGAATTAAATCAGATCCACCCTGCCGACCACAGTCTGCTATACGGTCTTTCATCAATCTGTACGCTTCCCGCCCAAGCCTTCTTGCCCGGTTCCTGGTTACGGCATCCCCGAAACCTTTGGAAAACGTAAAACATATTCGGTTATACGGCAAATTATTCTTTAGAATAAAAAGTTTTGCCCCATGGCAGCCAAACCGCCTGCCTTTGCCAAAAACCTCCCGAATCTCTTTCCTTCCCTTTAAATGTTCCTTCCGCCTAAAGCGAAAGCTGCGATTTTCCCCTCTTTCGGGGGCATTATCTTGTCTAATAGGGCTTTTTCTCGTCAGAAACAGAAAGTTTAATCCGGCCCTTTGCCCTGCGGCGCTTCAAAACCAGCCGCCCGCCCCTCGTTTTCATACGGGCGCGAAACCCAAATTTACGGTTCCTCTTTACCTTACTGGGTTGATAAGTACGTTTCATGGTGTCTTCTCCTATATATAAAGGTCTTAAAAACTGATTTATTGCTACCCTGGGGTAAGCATCTTATTTTAGGATATTGGGGGGAAATGATCAAGTGGTTTAATAGTGTTAAAAGACTGGCTATCCGTACAGGCGCTTCCGGCAGCGGGCTCAGAAAAAACCCCTCAGGAGCCTGCTTCCGAGCCTCTCGCTACGCTCGGTCTCTACAGCAGCGAATTTCGGAAGATGTTTTTTCTGATCCCGCTGCCGGAAGCGCCTGTATGAAATGGACTTTGATTTAACACTATTAAAATTACTGGTGGGGGGGCGGGGTTGCAATTAGGGGGTAGCAGCTGCCGAGCCGATAATGTAAGAGGAGGATTAAAATGGAATATACTATTGTTGTACAATCTAATGTTGAAGAATTAGAAAGGGTTGTTAATGATTTATTAAAAAATGGCTGGAAACCGCTGGGCTCTCCTCAATATAATCATTTGGGAAATGTGTCCTGGATTCAGGCTATGATAAAAGAGAGTTGATTTTTTGCTTTTTAGAATTCGTTTTAAGTGTTAAGCTTAACTCGCTCTCCGTACAGGCACTCACGGCAGCTGGCTCAGAAAAAACCACAAGCATCCTTTGGATGCAGGAATTCGCTTACGAGCCTTCTTCGAAGTCTCTTCAGCGAGGAATTTCGTAAGATGTTTTTTCTGACAGAGTTTACTCTGAGCCCGCT
>Ga0123356_10000293_pt1 | contig 57563 bp, 54 predicted proteins | sample TergutEmb28metaG_2_FD_92546 | JGI IMG/M metagenome (GOLD analysis project Ga0123356, IMG submission 92546) | Embiratermes neotenicus P3 segment gut microbial communities from Petit-Saut dam, French Guiana - Emb289 P3 | ecosystem: Host-associated > Arthropoda: Insects > Digestive system > Gut ...
ACTCTCAGACACACTAACACCAAAAGTCTGACCACCCACAACCTTCTGAGAAGCCAACACATCACCAGTACCCTGCTCCAAATAATTCACAACATACCCAAGATCATTACGAGCCGTATAATAAACTTCAATGATATTTTGATTTAGATCTGGTGAAATTTGCAAGGGTAAACCAACAACACGGTCAAATTCATAACCAGCGGGTAACTTGTCGGGGTAAGTAGAAATCACAGCTCCAACTGGTGCCGAACCAGAATGGCGTAAAAGAGGGTTAACAGTGCCATCACAATAATAGTTGACTGTGTAAGAAGCAGACCAACTTGCGTATAAATGTAGGTCGCCGTTAATTGCCTCATTAATATTTAATATAGTTCCAGATCCTGCTGGTGACCAACCGTTGAATACACAATCACCATAGGTTGGGGTGATTGGAGGGTTGGGTTGCATGTATATTATGTAGGGATTATCCTTACGGACGTAGCCTGTGAACCTAGGACTGTTAGGTTTGGTAGGTTCGTTGATAAACTGACCACCATTACCATAAAACTCTACGATATAATGTTGGTCTCTATCAATTGGGTTACCGTCTTTTAGCACTTTGTTGTTGCCATTGAATTTGCCTGTAGTTCCTATGTAAAACTGACCGTCGCCTAGGTTTTCAACATTGCTATTATGGCTGATTGTTCCATCAAGATATATAACACCATAATTACGAACATCATACGGTTGTCCTCCGTCAATTTTAAACACTACACCTACATCGATGTAAAGGTATACGTTTACAGGTATGGTAATGACACGGCCTGGAACATCTTGGCCGCGAATTTCAAATGAGTCGACAATATGTATATCGACTGCATCATATGGATTATTTTCAGCGTATTTTAGGGCTTGGGAAAGACCTGGCTGAAGATTTTCTGATCGATAACGCTCTATGGTCCAATTGTTAACGTCGTTCCACTGGGTAACTTTAAACAACAACGGTTCTGCTGCTGTAGCAACGTTGTTGCCGGTTAACATTAGAAATGGCCCTATGCTGAGCATTAGCACTAATGCTATGACAAATAGAATTCTTAAGGTGAATATTTGTTTGAATGATTTACAAGAGAGACCTTGTTTGTTTGCTTGCTTGTTTTGGACAGATTGGGCAAGGCTTCTTGTTGCTAGATTGCTAAACATAATTTTCACATTTTTTTAAGTAGCAAAGGGCATATATAGCGCTTATTACATTCAACATATCATGTCGCCCACAGAATTATATTACCTCAATTTCCGACGCCAAATTTCATACAATACAACACACGAACAAATATATCACCACACAAAATAATCAACAACACACAATAATTTAACCACACCACAACCAAACCCCCATACAACACCACAAACAAACACCACAAAATACTGCCGCTACATTACTAGCGCAACATCATTCACAACCCACCAAAAACCACATCAAACACGAATAGCGTAACAAAAATAATGCGCTTCACACAATAACTAATAAAGATACACCTCAAATAAATCCAATTTATGAAAAGATGACTGTCGTTATTGAAACTGTATTAAACATCAAAATTTTGCCTGAACATTTAAGCAAATTAATTAAAATCAAAAAAAAATAAAGTAAATTAGACGTTGGTTTTGTTTTTTATGGCTTGGGTGTACATGTTTGAGGCTGCACCCGCAATTAGGGCGCCTATGGGGTCATTTGTTAGGGGCCCAAGTTTTTTAAGTATGCCGGGTTTTGCTTGGTCGAAGCGGACGAATTCGAACATACCTTTTGCGCCAGCGATGTATGTTGCTATGGCTATTCCAAATAATTCATCTGCGACTAGGCCAGGTTTACCCATAAAGTATTCTATGCTTAAACCGGGGATTAGGCCTTTTTCTGCGTCTTCTTGCGCGTGGAAAGCTGCAGTTATTAAGGTTGCTATGTTTGGGTCGGAGAGGGCTGTTAAGAGTTCTTCTTCTAAAATTTTAGCGGCTTGTTGAGGGGTTTCAATGCCAGGGTGGGGTACATACATTTCAAGGGCAGTATCGATGAGATCTTGTAGAGTAATATTGTGTTGGTTAAGCCATTTTAACATCGGTAATTGTTGGTTGTTATTTGTCATAGAGTTACCTACTACTATCTGTTTTACTAAACAGTAGGTTGTTTTAAAGTTTATCAGTAACTAAGGTTTAAACTATAAATGACTCATCGAAAAATTTAAAAAAGAATTTGGAAAACAAAAGAAAGAAAAAGTTTGTTATTGTTTTTGAGTTAGAATTATATTGTTTAGGATGTTTTCGAAAATGAGTTTGCCATCACCGTAGGGGGTTGTGTGTGTTTTGGTTGTCCAGTCAGGTTCTTGCCACCAATACATTGCCCGCTCAGGGTGGGGCATTAAACCAAATATTGTACCTTCTTTGTTGCAGATACCGGCTATATCGTGGTATGCACCGTTAGGGTTAGCGGGGTAGGTTTGATTTGCGAAGGCGCCGTTTTCGTTGCAATACCGCAAGACGAGCATATCATTGTCCACTAGTTTTTGCAACAAACTTTTTTCTTTTCCCGGGGGGAAGAGGAAACAGCCTTCGCTGTGAGCTATAGGGATTTTTAGAATTTTATCTTGGGGAATTTGGTTTGTGAATAAACAGTTTCCTTTGTTTTCATTCTTTAAGTAGACCCATTGGCATTTGAAGCCTTGGGGGTTATTTGTGGTTAGAACTGCCTGAGGCTGTTGTTGACCAATACCCTCAAAACCAGGCAGCAGACCATATTCGATGAGGGTTTGAAAACCATTAGAGATGCCAAGGATAGGTCGATTTTCAGCTATGAACTGCTCTATTTGTTTGCCCAATTTTGCATACAGAGTTCGTGCAAAGACTACACCAGAGCGTATATGGTCACCAAAAGAGGAGCCGCCGGGAAAAACAAGCAGATTATAATCTAACAAACTGTCCTGTTTTACTAGTTCATTTACGTGTTTGATCTCTGTTTGGGCACCAAGCTCTTGAAAAGCACGTGCGGTTTCAACATCACAACTAGTTCCACCTACACGTATGATGCAAACTTTGATGTTTTTGTTTTTCATTTTTAAGCCTCCGCACTTAAGGTTTTCTTCCAAGCAGCACGTAGTTCTAAGAGAGGGGCATCAACTATTAGGTCATTGTTTAAACCGTGAATTTGTAATTCTTCAGTTTTTGTTGTCTCCCCAATTAGGGTACAACTATTTTTCATTAATGCCTCAAAATCATAACGGTCTTTGGGAGATACTTCAATTAAAAGACGACTATTAGATTCAGAGAACAGCAAGAAATCATTTCGCTTAATTGCCTTGTTAGATATTGCCTTTAAATCAAGAGTTAGACCAATGTTGCCTGCAAAAGCCATTTCTGCAGCCGCAACCGCTAAACCACCGTCTGATAGATCATGACAAGATTTTACCATACCATACCCAATGGCTTTAGTTAAGTTATAGTAAGCCTTGCGTGCTTTAGAGGGCTGCACTTTGGGCACACTTACACCTATGTAACCATTGAGTTTATAGTACTCTGAACCACCTAGTTCAGGGTAGGTATTACCAAGCAGATAAAGCAGGTTTCCAGATGTTTTAAGATCCATTGAAACTGTTGAACGTATATCAGGAACAATACCTACAGCGGTAATTATCAAAGTAGGCGTAACAGGACCCATTTGAGATTCATTGTAAAGACTGTCTTTGCCTGAAATAAAAGGTGTCCGGTATGCCTTTGCTACATCATAACAAGCTTGACACGCACGCACCAAAGAACCCAAACGTTCAGGTTTTTCAGGATTACCCCAAATAAAATTGTCAAGCAAAGCAATTCTGCGTCCACCCACAGCCAAATTATTTCGAATTGCTTCATCAATAGCTGAAGCAGCCATCCAGTAGGGATCAATTTTACCATAATTAGGATTCACACCACAAGAAACTACAAGACCCTTCCAAGAATTATCAAGAGGCTTTAAAACAGCAGCATCATTTGGACCGGCATACTTACCTTGAAAAGGTTTAAGAACAGTATTACCTCTAACTTCATGATCATAAGTTCGAACCACACTTTCCTTGCTTGCAATATTTGGCATCCCAAGCAACTGCATTAGAGTTAAAGTAAGATCTACCGGTTCCGCAAACTCGGGCTCAGTAAACATACAAGGCGCAAGAGCAGCCTGCTTTGTAGCAATAGGAACATTAAATAAAAAACTCATATCCACATCTGCAACAAAAGAGCCTTGATAGACGATTTTTAACCGGCGCTCTTTAATTAATTGCCCAATTGCAGCCGCTTCCACTTCTTCTTGTTCAAAAACAGACAAAGCAGCTTCTAAATTTTCAGGAGGAACTATAAATAATTGACGTTCCTGAGATTCAGAAATGTAAATTTCCCAAGGAGCAAGCCCCAAATATTTTAGAGGAACCTTGGAAAGATCAACCGTTGCACCGCAAGCATAACGCTCAGCGGTTTCACCTACAGCAGAAGATAAACCACCACCACCTAAATCAGTTATAGCCGAAGCCAACCGCTGATCACGCAGGATCATAATTGCACGCCCAAGTTTTTCTTCTGCTAAAGGATTAGAAGTCTGTACAGCCGGATTATGAACTTCTCTAGATTTGTCAACCATTATCTCAGCAGAAGCAAAAGTGACACCATGAATACCATCACGACCAGTTCTACCACCGGCCATAACAATATAATCACCAACTTTGGCATTTTTAAAATACTTATCCAAAGGCAAAAGACCAAAACAACCACAACACGCCACAACATTACCAATAAAAGATTCATCAAAACAAATTGCCCCATTAACTAGGGGAACCCCAAGATTATTACCATAAAAACTAAGACCGGCAGCAACATTTCGATAAAGATATTTAGGATGCTTAACACCCACTAAAAGTTTATTGTAATCAAAATCTAAAGGCCCAAAACATGAAACCCCAGTACAAGCAATAGGATCAGCCCACACACCAAAAATATCACGAACCACACCACCAATACCGTTTGCAGCACCACCAAAAGGATCTATAGCGGAGGGATGATTATGAGTTTCAACTTTTGCAGCTATACCATAACCTTTATCAAACTTTACTATACCCGCATTATCCTCAAAAACGTTAAAACACCAAGGAGCATCAATCTCCCTAGTCACCCTAGCTATATATGTTCTAAAAAGACTATCAATTTCTTTACCCTCAAACACTATTTTACCTTTAAAGGTTTTATGACAACAATGCTCAGACCAAGTTTGACTAATCGTTTGAAGCTCCACATCTGTAGGATTACGCCCTTCACTTTTAAAATAGGCTTGCACCACCTTCATTTCATCAAGACTTAAACCTAAAGCAAGCTCATTACTAACTTCAACAAGCTCAGCATCAGTAACCTTTGCCAAAGTTACTTCTAAAACATCAGATACCCCGGCACATTGCACGTAAAAATTAGAAGACATTATTGATCCACAACTTCTACTACACTTATGGCGTAATTATCTTTAGCAGGATTTGCAAACAAACGTTCACTCATTTCTTCAGCCTTAATTTTTGCTTCAGCCATCGAAGAAACTTGAAAAATGACCGTGTACACTTTACTTACATCCACTTTTTCAACAAAGTAACCAAGCTCTTTTAATAAGCAAACGGTGGTTTCGCCTTCAGAGTTTATATGCCCTGATTTTAGGCTTACTTCAATTTTAGCAGCGCATTTCATGAACTTTAATTAAAAATGCAGAAATTTAAACTCTTTCATAAGAGGACCACAAAAAGTTTAGGCCAAGATCAACTGTTTACCATTATGAATAACTTCAACTACCTGTTTATCAGTAATTTCACCAATAACTTCAGCTACAACACCAGTGCTACCAAGAATACTCATCGCTTCATCAAAATCAGCACTATCCACAATTACACCAAAACCCCAGCCCATGTTAAAAGTTTTAAACATCTCTTCATCTGAAAGACAAAAACCTAATTCAGCAGCAGTCTTTTGTATTAGAGCAAAAATTGGTTGCGGATGAAAATGATCAAATCTAAAACCAATACCCGGCGAGGCACGAGTAAGATTGTTAAATTTGGTATAGGCATCACCTGTAATATGAACAGCAGCTTTAACTTTTATTTTAGAAACTAACTCAAGAAGAGGTTTAACATAAATTTTTGTTGGTTCAAGAGCTTCTAAACCTACTGCACGATCTAAACCTTCAGGTATGTCAGTTGGCTCATATTTTCCCCCCCATTGCTTGAAGAGAATTTTACGAGCAAGAGAGATACCGTTACTGTGCAGACCACTACTAGCAAGCCCAATAATAGAATCACCAGATTTAATGTTCTCACCGGTAATTATGTCAGCCTTATTTACAACACCCACAGAAGCTATAACTAGATCAAACCCAACATTTTGAGTTAACCCACTAATTATTTCAGCTACATCACCAATTTCACCACCAGTCACAGGACACCCAGACTCTATTGCACCTCTTACAACACCAGTTAACCAATTTTTAACTAAATCAGGATTACTTTCTTGAGCATGAATATTATCAACAACCGCAAGAGGCTTTGCACCTGAACGTATAACATCATTTACCGCCATAGCAACAGCATCGATACCTATAGTATCATATTTTTCAATTAACTGCGCAATTAAAACCTTAGTACCAACACCCTCAATGACAAGATCAAGATACTGACCACACCCAGTAGGAAAAATATTTCCATAAGGCAACTTTAAAACAGCCCCAAAAACACTTTGCCCATAAGTCTCCTGCAAGATGCCAAGATGTTTTTTTGATTCCACTCTCTGTTTACGATTTACACCCGCATCATCATAAGTATAAATTTTTGACATCCGCCATTTCTCCAGATCACATAAAGAGTAACATTGATAGAGATAACAATTTTGCTTAACAACAACCAAACCCACCCTACAACAAGACAACAGCAACAAACTACCTTAACACACACTAAAGAAACAGAAAACACAGATAACAAATAAGATAACAAATAAATAAATAAAAAAAATAAAACCAGACACATTAAACAAACACACAAACAATTTTCAAACTACAAACTCTATACAAGTGTAAACTAGCCAACAAAACATCAACTTCCAAACTAAACACCAAACTCAAACCCCAACAACTACACCAACACAAATAACTATTTAAAACAAAACATCCAAAAAAAGCCACCACCACTTTAACTAAAAGAGAGATAAAAAAAAATAAGACAACAAAAAAAGAAAACAAAACTAAAAAATATTAAAACCAAAATAAAAAAAGCTATTAGGCTTTTTTAGCTTCTTCTAGAGCTTTGTGCAGGATTGGAGCTTTGTCACATTTTTCCCATGGAAGATCAATGTCGTCTCGACCAAAGTGCCCAAAAGCAGCAGTCTTCTTATAGATGGGCCTTAGCAAATTGAGATGGTCAATTATTGCACGAGGACGCATATCAAAATTTTTCAACACCAAGTCAAGAATTTGAGGATCGGAAATTTTTCCAGTCCCGTAAGTGTTGACTAACACAGATATTGGTTGAGCCACACCTATAGCATAGCTAATTTGCACTTCACATTGCTCTGCTAAACCTGCAGCAACAATATTTTTGGCGATATATCGCGCCATGTAACAACCACTGCGATCAACTTTGGAGGGATCTTTTCCGCTAAAACACCCACCACCATGACTTCCAATACCACCATAAGTATCAACAATAATTTTTCTACCAGTTAACCCAGAATCAGCTAAGGTACCCCCGATAACAAACCGACCAGTACCATTGATAACGTATTTGATGTCTTCAGATAGTAAACTTGCAGGAATAACGTGTTTAATTACTTTCTCAACTATTTGCTGCTTTAAAACAGCATCCTCAACTGAACCATTGTTTTGAGCAGCAATAACAACTGTTTTAACACTCTTGGGTTTACCGTCATCATATTGAATGGTAACTTGAGCCTTACAATCCGGACGCAAATAAGACATTTCACCATTTTTACGCACTTCAGCTAAACGTTTAACAAGCTTATGAGACAACAAAATTGGCAAAGGCATAAGTTCTCTAGTCTCGTTGGAAGCAAAACCAAAAACCATACCCTGATCACCTGCACCCTGCTCATGCTCGACTGATTCATCAACACCCATAGCAATATCGGGCGATTGTTCAGTTAATGAAACAAAAATACCACAAGTTTCAGCATCAAGACCATCTTTGGCATTATCAAACCCAATTTCTTTCAAAGTCTGACGAACAATTGCAGGAATGTTTACAGACGCTACCGTAGTAATTTGACCAGTAATCATCACAGTTCCTTGCATAACAATTGTTTCACAGTCAACTCTTGCCTTAGCATCTTTTGCAAGTATTGCATCTAAAACGCTGTCAGAAACTTGATCAGCAACCTTATCCGGGTGACCCTCACCAACAGATTCAGAGGTAAACAAATATTTTCCATCTATTTTCATCAAGAACCCTTCATCACTAGAATAAAGATAGTAAATTAGGTATTTTCTTAAAAGCCTTTCTGAAAAACACAACCAAAAAACACTTCAAACCAATTAAACATAAAAAACTTAAACTCAAAAACAAACAACAACAACTAAACCACAAGAAGAACATGCTTGTTAAAAATTTACATAACCTATAGCCTTTTTAATGGGTAATTTTTCAATCATTATAAAAACTCAATTAAAGTGCAGTAGTGGAAAATATGGCTTTAACACTTAAAAAACTTATAATTTCAACAGCAGACAAAAAAGCACCTGGACCACCAACCACGTTTACATCATTTCACATTTACTGCGCCCTAGAGTTACTTTCGCAAGAACAAACAGGAAGAAACAAACTTGCAGACAAAATAGGTGTTGGCGATGGCACCATAAGAACCATAATAAACCGCCTAAAAACCGCAGAATTAATCTCAAACACTAAAGAAGGCTGCACACTAACACAAAAAGGACAAGAAGTATGGCAACAATTTGAACAAATTTTCCCTCAAAGAACAGAAATTCCTAAAACAGAAATAACACCTTCAGAATTCAACTATGGCTTTATAGTTAAAGGCCAAAGAGACAAAATTAAATCAGGCATTGACCAACGTGATGCCGCAATTATTGCAGGAGCAAAACGAGCCATTGTCCTTATTGCTAACCAAGGAAGTCTACATGTAGCATCAGTAGATCAATGTATAGACAAAGAATACACAGCAGCTACAAAAGAAATACGAAAAAAAATAAACCCCCAAAACGACAAAGACATAATAATCATTGCAGGAGCAGAAACACCACTAAAAGCCAAAACCGGAGCATTTGCCGCAGCATGGACCCTAATAGACATTTAAACACACAAAAGAAAAAAAGAAATCAAGTAGTATATTTCTCGCCACCCATAAAAATACGCTCAAGCACTGTATTAACATTAGTCATACCTTCATTAGTTTTTGAAGAAACAGGCATAAGCAAAAACTTCATCCCCAATTGATTAATAGCCTTCATCATATTCCGACTAAAAACACGCTTTGTCCCCTCAAGCTTTTCCTCAATAGCATCCTCAAGAGCCAAAGGACTAGCAGACCAATCCGTTATCGCTTTAGCATCTTTCTTGGGAACTAAATCAGACTTTGACAAAACATGCAATTGAGACTGAAAAAAACGATTGTAAACAGCCGCAGACAAAAACATATTTGAAACATAATTCAACGGATTAATAGAAAACACTGCATCAAAAAGATAAATCAACGCTTTAGGATCACGCGTAAGCTCATTTACAATATAAGGACCACTAGCCCGAAAAGCAAACAACTCCATCTGACCAGGCGTATCCACAAGCACCAAATCAGCATTTGTAGACTCAATATCACGAGTCAAATTCTCAACCTCATCCGCTATAAGATCAGCCGCCATAATCAACGCACCATTTGGCCCCAAACCATACTTCTCCATCAAATTACCAACATCAACATAATTACGCACATCAACATCAGGCGAATAAGGCAACTTTAACGCACCAGGATCAAGATTAACCACAGCAACATCCTGCTTTGACATCTTTAACCACTCACTAAAAGCCGCCGTGAAAAAACTTTTTCCCGAACCAGCAGTCCCAATAATAAAGGCAAGAGGCATAAACACACAACACAACAAACACCACAAAAAGAAATAATAAACATTTGCCAACAACCAACAAACAATCAGACAAATCCATCAAAACAAAATACACCGTTCGGGTAACAGAGTTTCAGCATACTCAGAAGGGTAATTTAAAAATGTTGAGCATGGGCGCAGTGCCCATAGGTTTAACATATTGATACATCGTGTAGTTGAAGCCAAATCGAGTTAATGTTGTGTTCTTTGCCTGTGCCGTCTGTCCATTTTGCTACGTCGTAACTACCTGGCACTGTAACCGTTAACTGTCTATATTCATTACTTGATTTGACAACAATACGCAAACAAAAATACGTCTCGAAAAACTCTTCAGAGACCATTAACACGCCTGCGTCTTTTTGTTTTTGATCCCAATAAAATACAACGCCTGTACCTGCGTTATAGGCTTGTGCATTACTGGCAATCTTGACGCCGTATGCATCATCTTTGTTGGCTTCTGTCCACGGATCAGCCTCAACCAGATATATAAGTTGCTGACTTGCTGAACCAACTTTGACACCATCAATGTAATACCCAATTTCAGCTATTGTTGCATCATTATAACGTGCAGGGTTATTGTTACCTGTTGCAGTAAAAGTAAAATACATAGTTTCACCACCACTAAGTACAAAGCTTTCTGCAGACGTAATGCTAATACTTACATCAGTAGACGGCACACCATCACTGACATAGGTAATTGAGTCTACACGTGTTTCACAGAAATAATCAACCAAAGCCTCTGGCGGCAGTATTACTGCATCTCTAAGTCCTGTTTGAAGTCCCATCGGAGTAGTCCATAAATGTTCAGTAGTTCCTAACCTTGAAGGAAAATCAGCAAATACTGGAGAGCTCCCGTGTGTCATTAAGACTGCTTGGATATTGTTTTCCTCGGAAAGTGAACATGCACCATCTATGGTTACGGGATATCCCCCAATTGTTGTTTCTGAGCGAAGTTTAGTTGGGTTATCGGTGATAAGAACAACAACATGCTGTGAGTCTTCTCGCCACGCAGTTTCAGCTATAACAGTCATATAAGCCATAAGGGAATCTTCAGGAGCATCACCACCACCTGTAACAGACAGTCTCGTAAGAGCGGTTTGCACGGTTGAAAGTTCATAGTCTCCAAGTGAAAGTTCAATACCAAACCAAGGGCGGTCAAAATCTCTATCTCCAAAAAAAGCTGCCACCAAAATAGATATCCACCGCACCAGCATCCATAAGATCGGCGGTAAATTGGCTTAATGTTGCAGCCACAGTGGATCGTACACCAGCCATAGAACCTGTTGTATCTACAACATACATGATATCCATTTTAGGCATCACAGGCAAGTTACTGAAAGATACGTCCCACTTCATAACTTCTCCTCGAGATAGCGTATATCCATGAAACGGAGCCTGAATCAACACTGATTTATAAGTTGCCGCAGAGGCATTGGGTAAAATCGCTAAAAAGGGCGTTACAACCAACACCATTGCCAAAACAAATGAAAGACACATTTTGTTTTTTTTCATAATTACATCCTTATAGCCAAATAAATTACAGTATATGTATTTTTCCCAGAAAAAACCTCAACAACAGACATACAAACAAAAATACTAAAACAAGTCACAACAACAATTAAGAGCCAATGCTAAGAAAACACACAACACGTCATGCTAAACATGACCCTATTTTTTACTTAAATACCATTTAAGATATTCTTTACGGCGATTCTCCCTTAACTCATCCTCAGTCTCATCACTAGGCCTATTCCGATCACGCAACTCATCAAGCTCCTGCCCAGTAACAGACAAACCACAACTTTTACAAACATACAACTTTGTTACAGCAACATAATGCATCTCGCCGCCACATTCAGGACAATACGTCATATTCTTCACCACAAAAACCTTCTAAACAACAACCAATATTTAACCTTCGCTACAAAAACCAAAAACAACCCTAAAACAAACAAACCAAACTTCTAAAAACATCCATTCACTAAACGTGAGCACTCTTAATTAATTAAAAAAATTGGTTGCATGGAAAACCATGCTAAGGGTTGTTTAACATCTATCTTGATGCCATGATAGTACTTGCTAAGGGTATGCGTGAGGGACAGACATATGAGCAGGTTCCGCAGCCAATGCAATCTTTGTTCCAAAGTTTTTCTACTTTTTCCATGTCTGGCTTCATGATTGCATCGTAAATCAGAATTGGATGTAGTTTAACTGGGCAAGCGCTGATACATTTTGAACAGTGGATACATGCGGTTTGTTTTTGTTCTTTCTTATAGTTGCTTTCAGAGAATGGAATGATGCTTGAGCTTCGTTTAGTTACAGGTGCTTCAGTTGTTGGAATTGCATGGCCCATCATGACGCCGCCAACGACAACTTGTCTTACATCGTTCATGTCAATGTTGTTTTGGCTAAAAATGTCGCTTATTGGAGTGCCAATTTTTACTAGCAAGTTTTTAGGTTGTGCGATTTCACCGTTGAATGCAACTACTCTGCTTATGAGGGGTTCGCCTTCAAATACTGCATTTGCAATTGCGTTGATTGTTGCAACGTTTTGAACAATACAGCCCATTTCGTATGAACGTTTAGTTGGGGGTGTTTCATACCCAAAGAGTGCTTTTTGTAAAACACTTGCATCGCCTTGTTGATATTTGAAGTGCCCTGCAACTACTGTTGTGTCTGGCTCATTACCGAAAACTTCGTTAAGCTTAGGTATGGCTTCTGCTTTAGATACTTTAGTTGCGATTGTTACTTTTGGGTTTCCCAAAATCTTTTTGATTACGTTCACACCGCGCAGTAGATTTGCAGTTTTCTCAATCAATAAACGTTCGTCAGCTGTGTCGTAGGGTTCACCTTCAGTTGCATTTACAACCAAATTTTTGATTGGAAATTCTGCAGGTGGTGCTAGTTTGATGTGTGTTGGAAAACCTGCGCCACCAAGACCGATGATGCCTGCTTCATGAATTATGTTAAGCAGATCAGCAGGTTTGGTTTTCTGTAGTTCAGATTCAGAGATTGGAGAAAGAGTATTGTCTTTTGTTTTTTTACCGTCATTTTCGATGTAAATTGCTTCGGTGAATGTTTCTAGACAGTGGTTGTAGATGTTGCCGATTTTGACAATTTTACCCGAGATAGGACTGTGTACGGGGGAGCTTATGCGTTCTTTTGAGTCAGCAATTTTTTGACCTATGGCTACGGAGTCGTCAACAGCGACAAGGGGAGCAAGAGGCTTCCCCGAGTGCTGATTTAGTATGACTATTGCAGTTTTAGGGTCTGGAAAGATTTCAATAGGGGTTATGCGTGCTTGATCTTTGACTTCTTTTATATGTTCATATGGCATTTTGTTCATCTCCCAAATGGTTTATGGATTCCTATACGGTCTAAGAACGGTACAGTCAAGTTCATTATTAGTAATGCAAGTAGTGCGCCACCAAAGAAATTCATGTAAACCTGAATAAGCACTGTTAGTACACCTAAACCGACACCAAAGATTATTTGTCCAGTTCGTGTATACGGAGTTGTAGCAGGATCAGTAGCCATAAAGAATCCTAAGAAGATTGAGCTTCCAATAAACAACTCAAAGATTAAACGGGTCATTGGATCTCCACCGTAAATACCAGTCATAATCAGAGACATTATAGCAACGCTACCAAAGTATGTGGCAGTAATCTTCCATTTGAAATAATTGCGTAGCAGTAAAATCAATGCAACACCGACAATTATAACAGCAACACTAGATGCACCACCAGGCCAGCCGTGGAATTTAGTTAAAAGCATCAAAGATTCAGCACTAGGATGATTCATAATTCCAGGATTGCCATAGCAACCTTGCAGATACATCCCAAACATTTCTTTATCAACAACTCCTGCGAGTTGAGGCATGCTTAAACCACCGTCAGCGTATGGTGCCCAGTGTTCTTTTATAAGAAATGTTGAGAAGAGAAATGGCAACAGTACTATGAATTTTGCAGCAGCAGCAGGGTTTAGGTATTTGCGTCCAGTCATGCCTTGAAGTTTCTTAAAACCAACAAGACCTATAAATGAAGTTAAAGCTATGAAAATAAAGCAACCCGGAGCACTTAATACGTGAAGGGGCATTACTTCTACAGCTCTTGCCATACCTGGAAGACCAAGTGAGTAACAAAGAGTTACAATCAAACCGAAAACGGCTGCAGACATTGTGTTTACTTCACTATCAGCAGCAGCTTTTCCGATTGCAAAGTCACTCAATACAGCTACTCCAACAGCAATCAAAGCATTCACCAGAAGAATCGCACCGAGAGGCATTGCAATAAAACCAGTTATCCCAGCTTCAGCAAAAGTATTCATTTGATCTGCAGTGGGGGTCATAACTGGCCACCATATAACAGCGGTGATGATTGTGATAATCATCAATGCAGCGAAAGTGTAGGTCATTACGCGAGTTTTTGACATTGTACCATTAATTTGTGGGGGTGGTGAAACAACCAAATCTTTAGGTTTTTCAACAGAGGATTGATTAGTCATATAGTAACCTCTTATAATAAAGGACAGATTAGCCCCACTAAATATTACTCTTTCGGAAAACAAAAAAATTAAAAAAATTTTAACACCCATTTCACCTAAACTTTAAAAATCACAAAAAACAAACGCACTCAACTCTAAAAACAACAAAAGCCAAATTAACAATAACACCCCATTTTCACTAATTTTTCCCAAAAAACACCTAAAAAGCGATAAAAAATTAGCTTCAATAAAAACTGGTCTAAAGCAACTAAACAAAGTTTACACACATTTACAGGAAATTTTATATCCATAAAGTTTGATGTTAATACTTTGTGATTCAATTGGCTCAAAACAGACCACCCTTGTACATGGTAACTTGGAGATGTACAAGGCGATGTGTAGGCAGCTGTGTTTACTGCAGTTATGTACCCAAATTTGCCAAAGATGATGAGGTAAACACTGAAACTGGCAAAAAAATTGTTGACGAAATGTACAACTTTGGCGCTAAATGGTTCGGCATAAGTGGAGGAGAACCACTAGTACGCGAAGACATTTTTGAAATTATTGAACATGCCAAAAAAACATATGGTATGGAAGTAAGTTTAATCACTAGCGGATTTGCCTTTGACCAAAAACGTTTAGACCTGCTAACAAAATATGAAGTCCACACGGCCGTAAGTATCGATGGCGACAAAACCACAAACGACATGGTTAGAGGACAAGGCAGCTATGACAAAGCCACCTATGCCATGCAAAAACTCGGAGAAAACGGTTTACTTGACTGCATCGTCACAACTATGAACAAATACAACATAAACGTACTTGAACACACTTGCCAATTAGCAACTGAATATGGCGGCAAAATGGTTGTTTATCACAACCTGGTACCAGTTGGAAGAGCAAGCGACAACATGGTAGACTTAGCACCAACCCCTGAACAATACGAAACAGCACTTAACCAACTCTACGATTATGAAGTAAAATATAACCGCAACAAGAAAAACAACAACTTCCGCGTCAATGTCTACTCACCATTCTATGCAAGAATCGTAAAACAACGAAACCCGACAAAATTCTGGGACTGGTTCACTAACGAATTTCTAGGCAAATGCACAATCGGAGGAGACTATATCGGTGTAACAGAAAACGGCGACTACAGACCATGTGGCTTCCATGAAGGCTACCGCTTAGCCAATGTTGCAAATAAGAGTCTAAAAACAGCCTGGGAAGAATTACAAACTAACCCCTTACATCTTAAACTAAGAGATAAAAGCCAAATTAAAGGCAAATGCGGAATCTGTGAATACCGAGAAATCTGTGGCGGATGCAGAACGCGCGCTGAGTTTTACACAGGAGACCTATTTGAAACTGACCCCGCATGTGCATACATACCGCAAGTCATGCGCGAAAACCCAGAACTCTTCCAAAAAAAACAATAACCCAACAACACTTTTTCTTTATTTTTCATTTTTCCAAAAATTAAGTTCTTAACGGTTTACTCTAAAGACAGCATAACGGTCGTTTGAGTAAACCAGATCCAAGATGCCACACCGGATAAGATTAGGATCTAATTTGTTTTTATCGTAGATGATAAAACCAATATTGTTTTCTTCAATAAAGTTGATGTAATCTCTACTGGTAATAGTAAAATAGGTTGTAGGTTGCATAGTAAACATTTCTTTGATTTGAGAGGGCGACACAGGTTGAGGGTAACTCTCTTCAGAGAAGAGCAGGGTTTGGTAAGAGAAAGCTACATGTTCACCAGTGTTAATTTGTTCGAATTTGTAGATAAGACGGATTGCATCGATTTGCATATTATCTAAAGCGCCTATGTTTCCCCAATCAGGTAAATTATGGAATTTCATAGCGTAATAGACTTGGTTTTGTTCATCACGTATTGCTATGTAATCATCTGTTAGGCTGTTTTTAGAGAATTCAGTTACAGCCCAATATTTATCATAGCTGTCTGTGGGTTTAGCCCAAGGATTTTCCCAGTTCAGAACATCAGGTAGATATGCTTTGTCAAAATTGAGAGAAACAAAAGTAGACATATACAAAGTAATGTTGCTTACAGAGGTATTAACAGGAGCGATGTCCCAAGAGACTTGAGTAGCATAAGAAGAGGAAGTAACTAATTGTGATTGAGTCATCAAAATATCATCATTAGCATAGATAATTGTCAAATTATGCGCTGTTTGACCATTACCACTACTACTGCGATCCAATGTGTAATAACGCCCCATTTGACTTAGAGGTACCATTTTATGCACCTCACCAACATCGTAGGAAACATAATCACCACCTATTGAACAGAAAGTTCCAATACGCCAAACATCATTGATAGAAACAGAGTATTCACTTACAAGATCCCCCTTAGCTGCATACGCACGAAGAAGAGACAAAGGAGTCTCTATCTCATATGACAAAGCTAAAACTGACTCAGAAACTACATTTCGCTCAACCGCTGGATTAATTTCTACTATTACATCCTTTTCACAAAAAGCACTAAACCAAAAACCCGGTGCCTCAGTAACAACCACAGATACCGACTCAGGATAATTAGCTTTAAGCCACCGACCAACCTGTAACGACTGAGAATCAGAGGTTGCAAAAAGAGGAATACTATCATTAAGCCGACTACTTAACACATCTCCACGAATCACAAATACACAACAACACAAAACAATTACACCCACAACAACTGTCCTAACATAAACCCGTTTTATACGTGCCTTATTCAGCCTGTAGTAATTTAGGGATTTCTCAATAGCAAAAAACAGAAACACTGCAGCAAAAATCACCAAAGGAGGCATCACATAGTAAATAAACCATTGAAAAGGCAAATACAAACCAAAAAGATACGATTTTGCCAAAACCAACGGGATAAGAAAACTGAAAAACAAAGTAAGGTTACCTACATGTTTTTTTTCAAGCCACAACTTATAAGTAGCCACAAACAAACCGGCAACGCCCAAAATTAACACAAACCCAAAATTTGACAAAAAAGCAGTCAAAGATGTTTGCGGAATCTGATACGCCATAGCTTTCTGGGCAAAAAATATGTGTTCAATTATATCACCCAAATAAGGCAGCATTGCTCTAATATAATAAAGGAAAAAAGAAACCCCACCCCCAACAAGTATGAAAAGCAAAGCTTTGACACCTTTACCTCTAGACTTAATTATTAAAAACAGCATAACAGGCACCAAAATCAAAGCAGCCACAAACAAAGTAAGCTGATGAGACAAAACCAACGCAAACGCAAACACACCCACAACCATCATATAACTTTTATGCTCAACCGAGAGAGGCAAATACAAAAACAAAAGCAACATAAACGCAATACCCAAAACAGTAGTATAACCACCCCACATATTTAATTCAAACATTGGAAAACACAACAACAACAAACTTGCCGCAACCATGCCAATTTTTTTATCAAAAAACCGTTTGCCGATAAGATACATACTAAAAAACATCAACCAATTAACCACTATAGCAGACACTTTAACGAGCAGTAGAAAATGTTCAATATTTGTTGCGCCAGTAAGAGAGATTAAAAAAGCCAACAAAATCTGATACAAAGGAGGCGTCCAACCCAAATTATCCAAAGAAATCTGCCCAGTACTTAGAAACTCTTGCGCACGCCCAAAATGAACAGAACCATCATTTCCAATAACAGCCCCACCTATAGAGAGAAGACCGTAGAAAACTACTAGGACAACTATAGAAAAAACTGTTAAAAACACAAGTTCCGACAGTTTGTCTTTTGAGAGCTTTAGTATCAAACGAAGAGTCCCCCTTTATGCTGTTGCTATCTTACTTCAAATATAGCAACCTCAGGGTTAATAAATACAAGGTTAAACAAGGGGTCATTTGCAAACTTTAACTTCATAGCACCATTTAAATCAGCTTCACAGAAACGCGTGACAGCAATGTAGTCTATGTTATTGACTTTTAATTCAGCCTGATAGTTAAAGGGTATTGGGAGAGGTAAATCAGCACGTTTTTCGGGTTCCAAATTAACGTCAATTTGTTTGTCAAAGAAAGCATTAAGGAGAGTTTTATCATTATTATCGTATAGAGCCTGATTGTTAGTAGCAGAATAAGTTGTTAAGGACAGCTGGATTTCTGCTTGTTTTTTACCTTCTAAATTATAGTCAAGACGAACTTCAGTAAAAGATAAAGTATACGATTTGGAACTAATGTAAGGAAGGTTTTTGTTAAAAACTATTTGACCAAAAACTTTCACACTTTTAGCTAAGAACCCAAGCGAGTTAGACCTTTCAGAGCCCACAGGCAAGGCGTTAACTTCCAAAGTAGATTGTAACCAAGATAAAGAAACATTTTCTACAGAAGTTTCAAGCACGGTTGTTATGTTGACAAATTTAGAACCTGAATATACTGTTGTTAACTGGGTACAGGTAAAATATTCATTACCTCTAGTTATAGAAACGGTTATGTATTGAGTTGTATTTTCCATGTGCATATCTATAACAGGCAATTTATCTAACGTTATTGACTGCGGAACACCATTTACATCATACAAAATTTTTGTTTGGTTACTGTTAAAGTTAAAGAACGGGTAAGGTGAATAGGTCCAGTTTAAGCAGGCAAAAATTTGAGGATTATGCCTTGCCATATATCCACCGTCTTCTCTTACCTGAATACCAAGAGTTTCATCAGAAAGTTTGAATGAACTTTCAAATAAATAATCGGTATCAAGCAGGTTAGTTGCCACTTGAGCAATGTGAAATTCACGAGAAAGAGAAAGAAATTGAGGGTCAACCGCACTCCAGGTAGGTCTTTGGGCAAATCCTGCAAACCACCAACCATAATATGCCTCAGTAACAAACGTTGCATTTGCAGGTGTGTTAACTTTAGCCCATTCCATAGCCTGATAGAGAGGGCTATTCATTTCTTGATAAAACGTCTGATGCGCAAAACCTTCAGAGGGATACAAAAATATAGGTATAAACATAAAACAAATCAGCAAGAAGCTTAGGAGAAAACCTATGTACATATTAGGTTTTGTTAGGTTTTTACCTATGTTATTTGAAAGATTGGCTAAACGTTTGTGGGTTACCTGTCCTGCGTCTTTAAGGGTGTTGTTTAATTGGCCTGTTGATGTCCGATATGTAGCTATCAGACCAGCAAAAAATCCAGAGCCATGGTCAATGAAGAGGCCTATTAGGATAATAAGAGGAAACACTGCAAAATATAAAAATCGATGAAAGTCAGTGTATAATCCAACAAGGTAACCCTGTGTAAATATTGTAGGAATCAGTATCCATAACACTAACAGAACTGTGGGAACCGTAAAGTAACGTTTACAATATTTTTTAGATAAGAAAAAATAAAGACCTACAACTGCAAAAAGAGGCAAAATTATTTCTAGAGGCAAAATTCGTGTAGAAACTGTTGCTTGATTAATCTCAGCATTTGTCGTGTTAGTTAGGAATGCAGGAGCCACTTGTATCAGATAGGGCAAAACAAGTAAACCTCCAAAAATCACAGGCAACAACCAACATAGCATTTCACGACGAGTAGTTCCAATTTTTGAACCAAACACCAAACCAAACAAAATCACCGAAAACAGTATACACACAAATACAACGCTACTTAACGAATGTGCTACAAATATAGAACCAACCAACAAAGAAGCTGAAACATAGAAAGAAAAACTTGAAAAACGATTTTTCTGAATATATAGATAAAACGTTACAGGAATCAACAAAAGAGTAACAACATTAGGAAAACCACCCCACAACAACATCTCAACATCAAACCGCGAAACCGCCACAAGAAAAGCAACAACAACCGCTGCAGACTCCCTCCAAACCACACGCGTTATAAGATAAGAAACAAGCACCATAACAGATGAAAAAAAAGAGACCACTATAGCATGTACAAAATATTCAGGCAACCCTGTAAGAAGCATTATCTGGGCAGCAAAAAGATGATACCCTGGAAAAGTAAGGGATAAACCGCCACCCATTTGGTAATAATTGTAAAGAAAGTTAACGTTGTCGCCTTGATTGATTATTGAATGTATAACGCTGTTGTGCAAACCTATGTCAGCACCAGGAGGATAAGTTCCATGTGTCATCAACAGAAAACGGTACAAAAAAGCAAAAATAAAAGTTGCAAAAATCAATATTAAGTGCTTGTTTGTGGCTTTAATCATATGTTGACCTCGCTAAACGGTACATGTCTCTTAATCGTGTAGTACTATATAGAGTTAAAGTTTAAATATTAATCTCGAGTATAAAAAGCCCAGAGTATAAAACTAAAACAGGTGTTTATATGTCCTGGCTTAAATCTATGATGGAAAAAGAACCTCCAGAACCAGAAAATCCACTAGGCACAGTAGTAATTGGAAACATTGAACCAGATATGCATGATACAGCAAAAGAAGCAGTCCGTAAATCATTAAAACGTGCGGGATTCAAAACAATTGACGTTGGAAAAAGCGTTGCACCACAAATTTTTGTTGACAAAGCAAAAGAAAACAATGCAGACCTTATTGCACTCTCAATCAACACTGTACCAGCAAAAAACAATCTAGTGAAACTTGATGAAGCACTCAAAGCAGCAGGTCTTAAAGACAAAGTTGGCATAATCATGGGCGGCGCAGCAGTCAAAAAAGAAGATGCAGATGCATTTGGCGCATTCTTCGGCAAAAACAAAGAAGAAGCCCCAGAACTAGCTAAAAAAGCACTAAAGAAATAAGCGTTGGCTGATGAAGCAACATGCGAAGATTCAGTTCCCCCCAAAAAATCTATGAAATCGGAAAAGTAAAGGTCGGCGGTCAACCAGGTGAGCTACCAACATTTCTAATTGGCTCTATTTTCTGGCTTGGTCAAAAGATGGTTTCCGATGCAAACAAAGGCATTTTTGACACAAAAGCTGCAGAAGACATCATTAACAGATGCCAAACACAAAGCGATATCTCAGGCGTACCTTTTGCCCTTGACATTGTCGGCACAACAGAGACAGCCTTCGAAAAATATTTCGACTTCGTTACTGTACACACTGACGCCCCACTCATGCTCGATGCTATGAGTCCAAGGACTCGTATGGCAGCAGCAAGAATCGCAAAACAAATGGGTCTACAAGAAAGATGTTTCTACAACTCAGTCTACAAAGGCGTAAAAGATGACGAATTAGCAAACCTAAAAGAAAGCGGCATCACAATGTCAATTGTCCTTGCAGATGACCCACATGACACAACCCTTGCAGGCAGAATGAATGTTGTTGAAGAAGCTTTAGCACTTGCAGAAAAAGGCGGAATTACAAAACCACTCGTTGATACATCCATGCCATCTTTTCAACCAGACATGGGAAGCTCAGTTGTAGCTTTTCCAATGATGAAAGAAAAGTATGGTCACCCAGTAGGTACAGGCAGCGGTAACGTTGTTACAACCATGGGTTGGGTAAAAGCAAACGTTGCAAAAGAATACCGAAAAGGCACAGTCACAGCAACTAATGCAATCTTGCAAGTCATGGGTGCTAACTGGTTAATGTTTGGTCCAGCTGAACAAGCTGAATGGGTCTTCCCAGCGACCGCTGTTGTTGATACATACATTGCATCTGCAGCTGCAGACTTTGAAACACAACCAGTAGACGTTGAGAGCCACCCAATATTCAAGATGTTTGCCTAACATCATCCTTTCTTTTATTTTTATTTTTCAGAAGTAGACTTATTTTTATTTAAGTAAGTGCATTATAATACTATGAAACCTCTTCATTGGCTAGAAATAGTCTTACTATTCACAGCTCTAACTATACTTGCCATTTGCCTCATCCCACCCGAGTCAATACTTGGCTTTATACGATTCACCCTCGCCATCATTTTTGTATTCTTTATACCAGGCAATTGTCTAGTCAACATATTGTTTAGAGAAAAAAACAAATTAGACATCATAGAAAAAATTGTATTAAGCACCGCTCTAAGCTTTGGCATAGCAGGCATCACAGGATTATTCCTTGGACTCCTAATAGAATTCTCTTTTACAACAATCACAGTCTCGCTAAGCAGCATTACAATAATTCTATCAATAACGGCATTTATCTTAAAAAACAAAGACATAAAAAACTCAGGACAGCAAACACCATCAGCTAAAACTATAAACCAACAATAGAAGAATGTTGAATAATAGCATTTACTGCCTGTTTAGTAAAAGGCGGTAAATTGACCTCTGATAAAAGAGGCACATCTTCAAGAGGATACCCACGTAGAATTAAACAACCAAACATTTTGCTCAAAGAAGTTAGGTCACCAAGTTCATTGGGAATTAAACCTTTTTTGAAATCATCATCTAATTTAGCAGCCGCCAACAAAAATACTGCAGAAACTGGATCTGACTTCAAAATTTGCTCCAACAGGAAAACAATTGTTTTTTGATCTCCCAAAACTTGAGCTTTAGAGAGCTCAGCAGCCAAATAATCCACAGACAAATGTCGCTCTGAAAGTCGCCTATCCAACACTCGACCTTTATGTAACCCTTCCTGCTTATCTGCAGCCTCTTTAACCACTTGCCTTACAGCACTGGCTACAAGTTGTCCAACATTTGAGGCAGGTCCACCCAACTCAATTTTTTCACCTTGCCCAGTTACTGACACAGATAAACTGTCAGTTATGGTTCCAGTCGCAACATCACCACTGTATCGACTACGTATGTCATAATCAGTCATCGCAGCAGTTTTAGCTTCTGTCGCGGTTAAAAACAGACTAACAAGACAACTATCAGTTGGATTGGCATTTAAGATAATCATTATGTTAATTGTTCCATGCATATAGTGGCTGTTTTCTATAATTTCACCAGCAGATTCGCCGTGTCGCCAACCTGCGGTGGCTATTGCAGTTATAGTTATATTGCCTACTTGTCGAGTTGCTATGGAGAGGTTTGAGATCTTTGCAGCTGTAAGCATAGCAATGCAGTCAGTTGTGATTTGCAGATTTTTTTGTGCATCATAAACTAAATTTAGGGGATCGTCATGAAGGTGTTTGTCGTTATAGTCATCAGGCACAGAAACATTTAGAATAGCGTTGATTTTTTTGTAGCCACCATTGTATATACCTGAACTAATGGTAAGTAGAGGCGTATCACTGATTATTGCCACTATGTTGTCTTTGATTACTATTTTTGCAGACGATTCAGGTACTAGATATTGCTTCATTTTACCACACACAGCATTTGTGTTTAGGTTACCAGATTTAAAATGTTTTGCAACAACAAGATTGTTAATTTACATCTAAGAACAATACAACATACACAACCGTTTTTAATGACTGCACTGTTTAACACATCTGTCTGATGGACAAAAATTCTTTTTGCCATTAATTTTCACCCAACCCTGCCTCACAAAACAGATACACCACACCACTCCAAAAATAAACAGTTTATATTTTTATACAGTTACTTGTTAACATGACCAGTTTTTTAACAATTTTTTCCACACATATTCACACTCTAACAGTTTTATCAATCATACGGATAAATTTAAATAAAAAACAAAGAAGATGGGTTGTGAGGAAAAGACATGCCCCTTGACCCAAAAGAATACACTCACCTCATCCCAGAAACTAAAAACATAATCAACAAGGTCATCAAAAATAATCTGGGAGATAGCATACTATTCTCTGCGGGAACAGACACTGCTATAATTGCCTACGAAGCTATGAAATACAAACCAGACCTGCCAACGTTAACTATAGCCTTTAAACAAGGTAATCCAAAAGACGCATATTACGTTAAAAAAATGACTGAATTTCTAAAACTCAAAAAGCAACAAACTCATATTTTTGACATAGAAGAAGCTTTAGAAAATGTGCCCAAAGTTGTTAGAGCACTAAAAACTTTTGATCCTATGGATATAAGAAACAGCATGGCCATCTACATCGGCTTAACCCATTTAAAAAAGAAAGGATTATCCAAAATCTTTACGGGTGATGGGTTAGACGAGCTTTTCGGGTACCCGTGGCAATTCCACCTCTCAGAAGAGGAACTTTACAAAAAACAATTAGACATGTGGACAGAAATGAAATTTAGTAGCACTCCACTGTCAAAGTCTTTAGGAATTGAAGTAAAACAACCCTATCTTGACCAAGAGTTTATGGATTGGGCAAAAAAACTACCTATGAAAGTTAAAATTAACATACATAATAACGAAAAATACAGTAAATGGTTACTACGCAAAGCCTACGAAGACAGCATACCCCAAGAAGTCGTTTGGAGACCTAAAGCTCCACTTGAGACAGGAACAGGAACAGCAGCACTAAACACTGTTCTTGAAAAACAATACACAGATGAGGAATTTGTAGAAAAGACAAAAAATGTTCTTGAAACTGATGACGTGCAAATTCGCGATAAAGAACAATTACTCTACTACGAAGCTTTCAGAAAAATCTTTAACAAGCCATCAAAAGTTTTCTCAGACACAAATAATAACGCAAAAATGTGCCCACAATGCAAAAGCTACGTTAAAACCAGAATCCAATTCTGCAGAATATGCGGAGCTTATCCTATCTAATTTCTCATTTTAAAACAGACAATTCCAGAAATAAAAAAAGAAAAATAAACCAACGAAAACAACACCTCATAAAAACCAAACAATATTAGTAAAGCATGATTGTTTTTAGGAAAGACTTAATTCCTCAAAGGATAAATTGTGAATTAATCTAACAGGAGAAAAACGTAGTGGCAAATCTGTCTCAGCTAAAGTTTGCAATGGCAACATCAATCTTTTTTTCAGTTTTCATATTTGGGTTTTTCATGTTTGTAATAGTTCACATATTAGACCTTGATGTGTTAATGGGGCTTTTCATTGCGTTTGGCGGCTCAGCTCTGTTTATTTTACTCCAGTTTGCAATTGGTCCAGCAATAGTATCTATGACAACAAAGTTGAAATATGTTAAACCAGGTGAGTCCCCATGGCTTGAAGAAACCGTGAAAGAACTTGCAACCAAAAGCGGTTTGCCCATGCCTAAACTTGCAATTGTACCCAACAATACACCTAATGCCTTTACTTTTGGCAGAACCGCACGCAGTGCTACTCTAGCCGTACATGAAGGCTTATTACGTCAACTTAATCAAAGTGAAATACGTGGCGTAATAGCCCATGAGCTTGGTCATATAAAACACAAAGACTACGTTATAATGACGATACTTTCTGCGTTACCATTGATTGCATACATGATTGCACAAAGCGCTTTGTACGCGAGTATATTTTCAAGTAGAGGCAGAGGAAGAAACAAAAATGACAATAGCGGCATAATTCTAATAGCCATAGGAGTTGGAGCATTTCTTGTGTATATTATAACCTTCTTAATTGTTATGCGACTTAGCAGATTGCGAGAACATTTCGCAGACGCCTTCGCAGCATATGTCACCAATTCACCCCACGACTTAGAAAGCGCTCTAGCCAAAATTACCTACGGCTTGTCAATTTCTCCAAAACCAGCTGAAGGTGCAAGAGCATTCTACATTGGAGACCCCGCAACTGCAAAACAGGAGATTAAACGTGTAATGGAAAACAAGAACAAGTATGACCTTGACAAAGACGGCGTACTTGATGAGCGGGAACTCCAATTGGCAATGGAAAAAGAAGCCCATGACACATGGACACAATTAAACGGCATGTTTGCAACACACCCACCGACATTCAAACGTATACTGTTACTAAAAGAAATTGAGAAAGAAATGGATACAGGCAAATACGCTAACGACAAAATGTACAACCACGTCTAAAAACCCACCACCTTTAAAAAAATCAATTCATCATTAAAGATATAGGCAGTTACAGCTATATGACATGTTAAGGGTTATATTATATGAATGTTAAGCCTAATATTGGTTCGCGTAGTTTACGCCGTAAAACGCTCATACGTGTTTCTTTGATACTTACGGTAGTGGTGTTGGTTTCTTCTTTGTTTGTTTATAGGTCTTGGGTAGCAGACAAAGATGGTTTTATACGTGTTAAAACTGCAAATGAGCTCAGAGACGCTATCAATAATGCAGAAGTTGGTGTACAGGTCAATATTGCTCTTACTAAAGACATTTCTCTTGGACCAGCACTTAGTATCCCTGCAGGCGCAGACATCACGTTAACAAGTGTTGGAGGAGATGGCTTTTTCAGATTGATTGGGCTAAATGGTCAAAATGTTATTACTGTGGAAAAGGGCGGATTGTTAACACTCGATGGCATTATTGTAACTCATGAGACAGGCTCTACGGGTGGTGGTGTAGTTGTTGAAAATGGTGGCACACTTATCATGGTTGATGGAGAGATTACTGGTAACACAGCCACCTGGGGCAGTGTTGGTAGTGGTGCAGGTGGTGGTGTACACATTAAGGGTAGTGGTGTTTTTGAATTGATGGGGGGAGTGATTTTGGGGAACACAGCATACAGTGGTGGGGGCATATACAATGAGGGTACTTTCAAAATGTCAAGCGGGTTGATTTCGGACAATGCCGTCACTATATTTCATGGTAACAATGGTTTTGGAGGTGGAGTGTACAACTGCAGGGGGACTTTTACTATGTCTGGGGGCGAAATTTCTAACAATAAAGCCGACAGTTTTGGTGGTGGGCTGTACAACTATTGTGGAACGTTCGATAGATCATCTGGGGGCGAAATTTTAGGCAATACAGCTGAGTTTGGTAATGACATCTATCAACTAACCGAATAAAATGACCACATCCACAGTACAAGTTTGTATACAAAAATCGCTACAGCAATGTAACATAGTTTTTCAATCAATTGCCATTTAAAAAAAGAAGATGTTGTTAGTTACTTTAGTTTGTTAAAGAAACAGCTGTATGAGCCAGTGTGACATGCGTTGTCTTTTTGCTCAACAATGTATAGTAGAGTGTCATAGTCGCAATCTGTTGAAACTTCAACGATTTTCTGTGTATGACCGCTGGTTTCGCCTTTAACCCATATTTCGTTGCGAGAACGGCTCCAGTATGTTGCTTTGCCAGTTTGCAGGGTTAATTCTAAGGCTTCTTTATTTGCATATGCAAGCATTAAAACGGTTTTAGTGTTTACGTCTTGAACTACAACGGGAATTAACCCATCGCCTTTAGCAAAGTCAAGTTTTGTAAGCAACAGATCATGTGAGGTCATTGTCTTATGGCCACTCCTGCTTTACATAGATAATCCTTCACGACAGGTACAGGATATTTATTGTAGTGAAAAACTGAAGCAGCCAATGCTGCATCGGCCTTGCCAGTAGTTAAAACGTCAACAAAGTGTTGAGGTACCCCTGCACCACCACTTGCGATTACGGGAACATGTACATGCTCAGAGATAGCTCGAGTAAGTTCAATGTCAAATCCACTTTCAGTACCATCTTTATCCATGGAAGTTACCAAAAATTCACCTGCCCCCAACTTTTCTGCCTGAAGCGCCCATGCGACAGCATCTATACCAGTAGATTTTCTACCACCATAAGTGGTAACTTCAAACCACACAGACCCTTCATCTGTTTGAACAGTAACTTTACCTTCAGTTGGAGATAAATTACGTTTAGCATCAATGGCAACAACTATACATTGCTGCCCAAAAACGTCGGCCAACTCGGTAATTATTTCAGGTTTTTCTACAGCGGCAGTGTTAACTGAAATTTTGTCAGCACCACTACATAAGACGTTTCGGGCATCGGTCACATTACGAATCCCACCACCTACAGTGAAAGGAATATTGATTGTTTTAGCTACACCTTCCACATAATGCCGCAGTATATCGCGTTTTTCATGAGAAGCCGTTATATCCAAAAATACAAGCTCATCTGCGCCTTCATCACTGTAGCGTTTTGCCAGTTCAACTGGATCACCTGCACGTTTAAGTTGTAGAAAATTAACACCTTTAACTACTTTTCCGTGGTCAACATCCAAACAAGGAATAATACGTTTTGTAAGAGGCATAATTTATACTCCCATTTTTTGTATTGCGTGTTTTAATGTAAATCGACCTTCATAAAGGGCTTTACCAATCACTGCACCATCCACCCCAATTCTTTTAAGACCTACAAGATCATCTATGCTAGATATACCACCTGCCGCCAAAATTTTAGCACCTGAATACTTAACAGCCTCAGCAAGAGTCTCAAAATCTGGACCACTAAGCAAACCATCACGAGCAATAGAGGTAACTAAAAAACACTGCACACCCAACCCAGTAAATTTATCAAACGCATCCTGCAAAGTCATGCTAGTAACTGTACGCCAACCATCAATCATCACCCAACCATCCTTGTGGTCAAGTGCAACAATAACAGAGTCCTGACCAAAATTATCTTGTAAACGGGTTATAACAGAGAAGTCTTTAAACGCCAATGAACCAAGCATGACTTGAGTAATACCTGTGGCAAAAAGCTTCTCAGCAATTTCAAAACTACGTATACCACCTCCAACTTGAATGGGCAAGTTAATATTTTTAGCAATCTCTGCTATAACTGGATGATTATTACCCTGACCAAATGCAGCATCAAGATCAATTATGTGAAGTTTACCTGCGCCTTCATCACACCAACGTTTTGCAGCTTTTACGGGTCCACCAAATTGTTCATAAACTTTGACAGTCTTAGCTTCGCCCTGCGACAAACGCACAATTTTACTATTCATCAAATCTATAGCTGGAATTAACTGCATACTTGTCTACCTCATTACTATTTTAGCAAAGTTTTGCAAAATCTGCAAACCTACATTACCCGATTTTTCTGGATGAAACTGAAGGCCATACACATTCTTATCAACCACTGCAGAAGTAAAAGTTGTACCATAAGTGGTTTTAGTACACACAACACTTCCATCAATCGGCACGGGATAAAGAGAATGCACAAAATACACATATGCACCACCATCTATACCGTCAAAAAGCTCACAAGACTTAACCAAATTAAGGGTGTTCCAACCCATATGGGGAATTTTCAAGTCACCCTGCAAACGTACGACCTTACCTTTAAAGAAAGCTAAACCCTCACCAAAACCTTCCGCACTTTCTTCGAAGAACAATTGCAGACCAAGACATATACCCAACAATGGCACACCTTCGACAACTTTGTTTTGGATAGCTTCTTTAACACATTCAAGTTTTTTTGCAGCAGGCGTAAAACTACCTACACCAGGAAGGACAAGGGCATCAGCTTGTGCTAAATCTTGCCCCGAAACACCTATAGAAACACCAAACCCAACCTGTTCTAGAGCACATTTAAGACCTAGTAAATTACCTACGCCGTAGTCAAAAATTACGGCTTTTGCCATCAAATAACCCCTTTAGAGCTAGGTATACCTTTACGACGAGAATCAACAGCAACCGCTTGCCGCAACGACAAGGCCAAAGCTTTAGTTGCGGCCTCTACTTTGTGGTGATCATTGCTGCCATACATCACAAACATGTGTACATTAGCTTGCAAAGAGTTAGTTAGGGACTCGTAGAAGTGATTGATATCTTCTGTTTGCATCTCTTCTACTTTTCTACCCCTAAATTTAAGATCAATCTTGGAATAAGAACGTTTAATCAAGTCAACGGCAACAAATGCTATTGAGCAATCCATGGGGGTAATCGCGCTGCCAAACCGCGTTATACCTGCACGGGTACCTAAGGCTTTGTTTAGAGCTTCACCTAAACCAATGGCTAAGTCTTCTATACAGTGGTGTACTAGGTCGCCTTTGACACTTACATCAATATCAATTAAGCTATGTGTGGCAAGGCTTGTTAACATATGATCAAGAAAAGGCACACCAGAGTTAATGTCTGCTCTGCCTTCACCATCAAGGTTAACTTTTACTTTTACTTCAGTTTCTTTAGTTTTCCGATAAACTTCTTCAACACGCACAGTTTATTCCTCATTTATCTGTTTTAATGACTCAACTAGTTTAGCATTAAATTCGGGCAAACCAACAGTTACACGGAAACAGTTTTCATACTGCAATAGCTTACCCCATTTTTTAAGCATAACACCACATTTGAGCAGTTTCTCATACACTATGTCCACGTGCAATTTTGTGTTCATGAGCACAAAATCAGCTTGTGAATCAAACGCTTGTATACCTTCTATTTGGTTTAATGTCTTTATGAGTTTTTCCCGTTCAGATTTCAGTGCTGTAACAGCTGTTTGCATGATGTCTATGTTTTCGAGCATTTTAACGCCCATACGGATGGTAAATCCGCTTACGGGGTATGGTAAGGGTGATTTCTTTGTTAGAATCTCTGTGAGTTCAGGGTTGGCAATTGCATATCCAAGGCGTAGCATAGCAAGTCCGAAGGCTTTGGAGAAAGTTCGCAGAATAATCATGTTTGGAAATTCGTGAATGCGGGGTACAAACGAGTAATCAGCAAATTCGCTGTACGCCTCGTCTAGGATAATAATACCAGGGAAAGCTTTGGCTAAGGTTTCGATGTCGGCAGGTTTCATTTGATTGCTGGTTGGATTATTAGGGGAACACAAGTAGAGCAGTCGGGTTTTTTCTGAGAAAGTTTCAAGCATTGACAATACATCAAGCTGAAAATCGCTTTTGAGAGGTACTGTAACATATTTACCACCTTGTCGTTTCACACATAATTGAGGAATTACAAAAGAGGGGGTAAATGAAACAGCAGTATCATCTTTTTTTATGAATAGACGTATAATGCGGTCAAGCAGCTCGTCACCTGCGTTACCTATAGTGATGTAGTTCTGAGGAACCTGCAGGTATTCTGCCAATTTTTTGATCAAATTTGGCACTTCATTTTCGGGGTACAGTCGCAAGTCAATCTCGTCAGCGATCTGCTTGAGTAGGGGGATTTGGCGACTTCGGTCAACAAAGAGGTTCTCGTTAAAGTTTAACTTTACAATTTTGGAAATATCAACACCTAATTGCTGTGCTAATCCTTCGGGGGTAATACCTGCTGAGTAACAGTCAAGGGTTTGTAGTTCCAATTTTTTTTGATCTAACCATTTGTGATATGATACGCTCATTATTGAAACCTCGCGTTTATCGCTTTGTAGTGATTAGGCAGGTTTTCTGTGTCCGTGAGTATTTTGACTTTGCTTTTGACTTTCTCTAGACCCGTTTTAGAACACTCTACAATACTAACACGACGCGAAAAGTCAAATACCCCTAACGCTGAAAAAGATTGTGCAAACGTTCCTGTCGGCAAGACATGATTAGTTCCACTTGCGTAGTCACTAAGGGGCACTGGACTGTAAGGACCAAGAAGAATTAGACCAGCAATTAATTTCTCAGAGAGGTCCTTAGCGTCTTTAGTTATAACTTCCAAGTGTTCAGGAGCAAACTGATTAGACAGCTCCACCATTTCTTCAATACTATCACAGGTGATTATGAAACCATATTTTTTCAGTGATAGAGAAATTTTTTCACTTCGTTCAGTTGAAGAAGCAATCTCGACCAAATTCTGCTGAACCCGCTCTGCTATTTGTTTAGAAGTTGTAATTAAACCAGCAACGCTGTCAGTTCCATGCTCAGCCTGTGAAACCATATCAAACGCAATTAACCGTGGGTCAGCAGTTTCATCAGCTAAAATCAGCACTTCACTTGGACCAGCAGGCATATCAATAGCAACATCTGTTGACACCAAAACTTTTGCTACAGTTACATATTTACTTCCAGGCCCAACGATTTTACGAACCTTCTTTATAGTCTGTGTACCGTAGGCTAAAGCTGCAATAGCTTGGGCACCACCTACCTTGTAAACTTCAGTTACACCACATATATCTGAGGCAACAAGAACCAATGCATTCACATTACCCTCTGCATCCGAAGGCGAACACACAACTATACGCTTCACACCAGCAATTTTAGCTGGAACAACAGTCATAACAACTGTACTTGGATAAGCAGCTTGCCCACCTGGAACATAACAACCTACACTTTCCAGAGGATACAAAACAGTTTTTATTGCGACACCATCAATGTCCATTTGATTTTCTGTTTGTAGCTGTCGTTTCTGATAAGTTTCAACCCGTTGTTTCATGAACAGTAAAGCGTCTATTTGTTGCTGTGTTACCTTACTATAGGCAGCCTTGATTTCCTCTGCGGAGGCTCTTAAAGTTTGAGGAGTTAGTTTTGCTTTATCAAACTTTTCTGCAAACTCAATAAGTGCCTTATCGCCATCTTTACACACTTGACTGATTATGGTTTTAACAGTTTCCTCCAGACTTTCAGCAGCTTTTTGGTCAGCTTGTTGTGGTTTAAACCAGTCTAAAGGCAGTGTTTGATTTGTCCACTGTTTAACTATTCTTGTTTGCACGAGTATTCGTTTCTCCACGCTATCTCATCTAACGCTAGCACTTGTCGAGGCTCATACACGACCAAGCCTTGAGCGATTCTGCGGATTTTTGGCAAGAGCTCGATTAGACTATCCTTTTCGATAACGGTATTTACACTAACCCAAGTATCATCTGCTAGAGGCGAAATCGTAGGATTTCTCAGAGCAGGTAGTTCAGTTAACAAAGTTTGCAAGTTTTCTTTCTTTACGTTAACAAATATGTGTATACGCTTTTGACCATCTACAACACCTTTAAGCAATGCAACAACATCATATATTTTTTCGCGTTTCTCAGGATCTTCGAGAGCTTTCTTGTTGGCAATCAGGGTAGCTGTTGATTGTAATACGGTATCGATTATTTTGAGATTGTTTGCTTCGATTGTTGTTCCTGTTTCAGTTACATCCATGATACAGTCCGAGTTTTCAGGTGGTTTAGCCTCAGTTGCACCAAAAGAGAGAAATATTTTTACTTTAGGGTTATCACCTTTTTTCCACCAAGGGGTAACTAATAAGGGGTCTTGGTCGCCAAAACGTTTCTTATAGTTTGGTTGTGCTTTAAGGTATTCTGAGGCGATGTTTAGGTATTCAGTACTGACGCGGAAGTTTTTGCCTTGACTCCAAATATACTCCATATACTCGTTCATGTCTTTCTGTGGGACATCTTTGGGAACAGCTATGACAAGACGGATTTTTCCGTATTCTAAATTTTGAAGAGTTTCAACATCGGCACGATTTTCTTTTACCCAGTCTTCGCCAGTGATGCCTATATCTTGTAAGCCTTCGCTTACAAACACAGGAATTTCTTGTGGTCTTAAAACTTTAATTTCTATTTGGGGGTCATTAAATGTTGGTCGATATGTACGGTCCATTGCACCAAGTTTGTATCCTGATTTTGCAAAAAAATCGGAGGTAGCTTTTTGTAGAGAACCTTTCGGGATGGCAAATTTTATTTTATCCATAAATTTTTCACCTAAATTTTTGAGAGTACATTGAGAGTTTGATTTATTAGGGACAAAACGCATCTAAGAAAAGTTGTGCCTAATTCTAAATAACAAAACAGTAACGTACTTACGCTATAGTTTGCACGCTTAAGCTGAATGAAGGCAATCGCCTTGTATGAACACAATCCCTCATCATCATGTACCACTGAAGTCACCATAGGGTTTCTTGAATATAAACCTGTTTCCAAAATATTTAACTATTCAAAAGACAAAAGTCACAACTACTTAAACAGAAGGTTTTATTTCAAAAACAAGCGGCGACATTAAAGTTTTAGTTTCCACTTTTACACCAAATAAACCCTCTATTAGACCTTCCCAAATCAAAGGTTCATTAAGAAAGGGAGTCTTAAGTAATAGATATTTGTCTTTTAAACAAAAAAAGCCAAATCCTTGCGCACACAACCTTTCGAACACAGCGTTCCAATTTTCCTGTTTAAAAGCATCAACACCAATGGTTGCATCCATAGAAACTTTGAGGATGTCACCCATTTTTTTACCAGTATCATACCATTTTTCTTTTGGTGTGTTTTGGATTAAGAGGTTAATCAGTTCTATGTTTACGAAGGCAACTCGGCTTATTCCAAAGTAATATTCTCCAGGAAAGTTCCAATCATAGATCATAAGGTTGCGATAAATATCAAGCATCTTGGAAATCAATGATTTAATACCAAGCTCTTTACCGTCCTTAATCAGTTCATCAATAAAAGTACGTTCAGCTTTTTCTAGAATAAGTGTTGTTCTTTTTGCTTCATCAGATAATTGATCTATGCGGTTTTTGCTTGACTGCATACTATTCATTGTCTAAACCATAGCCATATACTTTGCGGTTATTTTTGAAGCAGAAAAATAAGCCTATGATCAATACAACTTAGAATACTTAATAAAACACAGCACTCCTTAACAGATGCCGATGAAGAATCTAAAAAGCTGATCTGATGATGCACCCTAGGGTATCTGAGGCAAAACTCGTGCTTTTTCAAACAACATAACAGAAATAGAAGTGTCACAATAATAAACAAAACAAATAGAAAACAGAAGTTAATAACGAGATAGGTTATCAGAAAAAATTATTGTTCTAATATAATGTCTTCTTTTAGACCCTCTTTTACCTCTTTTCCTAAAACCTTCATCAGGAATTTAAAAACTAGAAAACCAGCTTCATGATCAGCCTTAAACCCTAACGTGGTACCCAACAAACAGACTCCGTCAAAGTTACGTTCTTTAGCAAGTGCCAAAATTAGACCTGTACCGCCAACTATTCGGCCTTTGCTGTAAATGACAGCCCCTTTCTCCATAAAATCTGCAGCGAGTCTATTTGAGGTTGCTGCAACAAAAATTTCCGTTTTATCTTCGGTTATTGGAACACCACCTAAAGTTACGACGAATTTACAGCCTATGGATTCAGCGAAATTTAAAACTTCTTCACAAGCGGTATAATGGGCAACCACATCATCAATTGGAGGTTGGATTTCGCTACTCATGATGACGAGATTATTTTTCTCCATTGGAGCATAATAGAAGTCATATTTTGGAAGATATGCAATACCCTTGGATGTGATTGAAATGTAATCAGGAAAAGTTGGTGAATAAAGTTCTGCAAAGTGTTTTGCGTCGAAAAATTTTATCAGTAAATGCGCAGCTATTCTGCCAACGTTTCCAAATCCTGAAAGCCCCTGAACAAGGATTGGGTTCTCAAGTGGAGGGTTTGAAAGCACATGTAAGTATGGTTTATCCATTAAGACAGCCTGATATAACTTAAAATAGGCTCACACTAAAATGCTTTTGCTGAGTATTAGAAGAAACTATTAATACCTGACAACTAAGTTTAATAGACTGCAAAAACAGTTTTGCATCATCAAAGCGGGGTGGGGTAGCCAGGATCAACCCGCTGGGCTCATAACGGTGTATTGCACACTGTGAGATACCCAGAGATCGATAGTTCAAATCTATTCCCCGCTACCATTGACATTCACCGTATTTCTGCAAGAGATTGTTTGTGACACATTTTGGTCATATAGGGAGCAACTCAGTTTTCCAAATAGTGTAATGATCTATTTTGCATTAAGTTTAAGCCTCTACATGCGCAAGCTAACGTTAGCAAACTACTAAGTAGTCTGGAAATTAGTTGATTATTGGTAAGACTTTTGTTTTGTGTTTATCATCATTTATTTACTGGCAGCTCTAATTTTTAAGTTAATTATGTGGCGTTTATGACAAAATACAAAGCGCTTTCAATCACTACAAAATTTTGGAAACCGAAAGAGGAGGTTTATCTATATCATATAGTTAAAGCTGTTACGGGCAAAGTTGCAGATGGGGATTTTGTTGTTGTTTCTGAAAAAGCAATTTCTACTGCACAGGGTAACATTGTAGATGAAAGCAAAAGCACAGCTAGTACTAATGCCAAGTTTCTTGCGAGTTTTTGGATGCGTATTGTTTGGGGTTACATGTTGGGAGTGATGTGTCATTTTGGACCACGTTTACTTAACCGGTTGCGATCGTATTCTTTTGAACATGGAAGTAAACATAAACAGACTGTATTAGAGAGGGCAGGTTTGGGACAGGCGTTGATGTTTGGTTCGGAAGGGGCTATTGATGGTTCAAATTTGCCGTACTCACTGGTTAGTTTGCCTCTAAAAAATCCGCAAGACACAGCAGAACAAATTCAAAAAGAAATACAGAGATGTTTAGGTAAACGGGTTTGTGTTGTAATTGTTGACACTGACAAAACATATCGGTTGGGCAATTTTTGTTTTACGCCCCGTCCTAACCCCGTTAAAGGAATATATTCGTTTAGTCAATTTGCTTTGCTGGCGTACGTTGCTGGCAAATTTTTAAGATTTTATGAAAGTTCTACACCGCTCGCTGTTGCAGGTCAGCATCTTGATAGTGTAGCAGCATTAAAAATTGCAAATATTGCTGATAGAACACGTGGTGCTGGGTCAGGGGCAACAGTGTGGGATATGGCATCACGTTTTCATGTACAGGTTAACGGTGTTACGTGGGACATGCTTTTTCAGATTGAACATAAACCCATAGTTATTGTCAGAAAGACATAAGGATACAAGATTTGCTGGATAATATAGGCTACAGTATTGTTGGTGCTGATTGGTTTTTTTCGTAGTAAGACATAAAAATGAGCCCTAGAATTTTTAGGACAGACTGGGATTATCATGGAAGAAGCAATACAAAAATTAGATGCGTTCTTTAACCCTCGTTCAGTAGCAGTAATCGGTGCAACAAAGGGGAAAGGAAAAGCAGGAGCAATTATTTTCGAAAATTTTGTCAAAAATAAGTTACGGGGCGTCTTTAAAGGCGAACTTTACCCAATTAATCCAAAAGAAGAAGAACTTTCAGGATTCAAGTGTTATAAAACTTTAAGTGAAGTCTCAGGTGATGTGGACTTAATCGTGGTTATTGTACCATCTGGCGCAGTTGCAGGTGTTTTAGAGGAAGCTGGTAACAAGAAGACCAAGGCCGCAGTAATTATCAGTGCAGGTTTCAAAGAAGTGGGAAATCATGAACTTGAAGAACAAGTTATCGCTGTAGCCAAAAAACACGGCATACGTGTGCTTGGTCCTAACTGTCTTGGCGTATTTTATGCTAAAACAGGTGTAGACAGCGTCTTTTTACCAGAATTTAAAACTTTATCCACAGGCAAAGAAGTTATTGCTACACCACGACCAATACCGGGTAATATAGCGATGATCACACAAAGTGGCGCATTTGGTTCAGCAGCTCTTGACTATCTTGCAGGTCGTCAAATGGGTGTAAGTAAATTTGTCAGTTTTGGAAATAAATGTGATGCGTCAGAATCAGACATTTTAGAATATTTACTTGAAGATGAAGAAACACATGTTGTTCTAATCTATCTTGAAGACATCAAATCAGGCGAGAATTTTCTTAGAGTTGCAAAAAAAGTTTCACTTAAAAAACCAATTGTTATCATCAAATCAGGTAGATCAGAAGCAGGTGCACGTGCAGCCGCTTCACACACAGGTGCAATTGCTGGGGCAGACAAGATTTATGATGCCGCCTTTGAGAAAACAGGCGTAATTCGTGCAAAAAACATGAACGAATTCTTTATCATTGGCAAAGCTTTGGTATCTATGAAGCCTGCAGTAGGTTCAAACATTGGCATTCTCACTGATGCAGGCGGTCCAGGTGTCATGTGTGTTGATGAGTGTGAAGTTGTTGGCTTAACAGTTAACAAGTTCAGCGAACCGATATTGAAAAAGTTTGAGGAGCTCAAAGAAAATGGCAGTATCCTTAAAATTGCTGCAACTAACAACCCAGTTGACTTAACAGGCAGCGTTCTTGACGAGCAATTTGTAGTTTCAGCGGATCTCATGTTTCAAGAGCCAACAATCAGTGGCATCATCTTTTTAGGACTTCACCACATGCCAGGATTACAAGAAAAGTACATCACTGGAGTTGCAGAAGTTGCAGCAAAATATGATAAACCAATTGTTGCATGCGACATCGGTGAAACAGAAATGGCACTCTACACAAGAGACCACTTTGACCGCCTAGGACTGCCAGCATACTCTTCACCAGAAGACGCTGCCCACGCAATGAAAGCCTTACTCCAATATGGTAATTTCCTACAAAAGAATGGGGCCCTAGACGCATACATCGCAGAATATAACAAAAGAAAAGCAGCAGCAAAACAGTAATCTGACAATTACTGTTCCAATCATTATTTTTATTTTTTTAAAGTTATTTTCAGGTTTTAGGTGAGGAAAACTAAAACAGTTATTGTTGCACCATCTTTAATGTTAAATTTATCTCGTAAATTTTCAGTCGCAATAATTTCAAGTATATTTTTTGGATAATTTGGCACCTCTGGCAACACTATGTAACATGTTGTCTCAAAAATTTTTGCCTTATACAAGTATCCAGGCAGATAACCATTTTTTGGTTTAACCAACATACCACCATTTTGCGGTGTTAAATGTATCCGCTGCTCTGTACATTCAGGGGTTAAACGTAGGTTCAAGGTACCAAAATATGGTGTAACCCCAGTGAGTTTTTGCAGTTGTTGCATAACCCAAGGTAATTCAATAAAAAATTTGCCACACCCTTGTCCCGTATAGACCATCCCAACAAATTTGATTACTTGCAAAAATTCACCAAAAAAAGAATAAGAAAGTCATTATATTTGTTGTTTAATCCAGCTTGCAACCCCCTTAAGAACAGGATCAGAAGAAATGTCCACCACAGGCACAATCATCTTTTCCTTAGTCTCAATTATCGGTGCAAATTTTGGCATAACTGCATAACCCAAGTAGGACCAGTAAACTTTGCGTTTTTCCAATAATTCTTTAACAACAGCTGCGGAGGATACGGAAATAGGAAAATATAAGAAAACCACTCCGTCAACCCAATACAATCCAGCCAATTTACCTCCTGTGATAATAGAAGTAAAGCGTGCAAGCTCGTCGGGACTATTAAAATGGTTTTTTTCCATAACGACAATTTCTTGAAAAGGTTCATACGAAACAGTAACTTGGGGCTCACTCATGAATAACACCATATTTAATTTGTAAATAAGAATATAATGTTCCCTTTTAATTTTACCTTGGCAATAAAGCGTTGAGTGCATATTTGTATTTTTAATTGTTAACGGGAACTTTGCAGTTTACGCCATATGTTAGAGTTTTAAAGTTGTTTTTGGTTTTCTTTTACCTGTTTAATTGTGAAATTCAAATAATTGAGGCCATAGTTACGCTAATGTTGTCAAAGCCTCAAATAGCATTTAACATCTTCAAAAACTTAAAATTCAATAAAATAACACACGATCCGAACAAAATACACCGTTTAAACGTTCACCAGTACATATCTGGCGTAACAACGGAAAGTGTATGTATTTAGCTCGCATGTTTTTATAGACTTCAAATTAAAGTGTGTATCATAAACATGTATGCACAACCATTGTTGGATGAATAAAACCTACATGAAAATTTAAACACCATCGAAAAATAGCAAACTAAAATTATGTTTTCACCAAGAGCTGAACACATGCAAAATAGTAAACATAAGTAGATATGACAAAATAGCAAAATTTTCAAGATAGATAAATGGAAAAAATTTTCAGAGGTAAAAACTCAAAGAGGGGAAAAACAGTCAACGACTGCTGAAAATCATTGTTTCACTATGCGTTGTCTTTGTTAGTTGATTGGTTTTTAGAAAAAGTTATTATCGTAGTAGAGCATTAAGGTTTTTAATATTATTTAATCTTGGAAGGTAGTTTGATGCCTGAAATTCGTGTAGCAATTATTGGCGTGGGTAATAGTGCCTGCGTTTTACTGCAGGGAGCTGAATATTACAAGAATGCAAAAGAGGGGGAAACAGTTCCGGGTCTTATGCATGTAAACTTTGGCGGATATCATATAAAGGACATACGGTTTGTTGCAGCTTTTGAGGTAAATAAAGATAAAATCGGAAAAGACCTCTCTGAAGCTATATGGGTTGCACCTAATTGTTGTGAAAAATTTAGTGATGTACCCAATTTAGGTGTAAAAGTTTCACCAAGTATCATCCTTGACGGTGTTGCTCCGCACATGCGTGAAATATTCAATGTTTACGATGATACAAATACCACTCGTGAAAGCATTGTCCAAACACTCAAAGATACAAAAACTGAAGTTCTCATTAACTATCTACCAGTAGGCAGTCATGATGCAGTACGATTCTACGCTCAATGCGCTATAGATGCAGGATGTGCATTTATCAATTGTATGCCAGAATTCATCGGTAGCGATGTTACAAAAGAATGGCCTAAAAAATTCGAAGAAGCGGGTCTACCCATCTTGGGCGACGATATTAAAAGCCAAGTTGGCGCAACCATCCTCCACCGTAACCTCGTGCGACTTTGTCTTGACCGCGGAGTTATCGTAGATGAAACATACCAACTTAACCTAGGCGGAGACACAGACTTTCTAAACATGACAGTCGAAAACCGGCTTAAATCAAAACGCATTAGTAAAACAGAAGCTGTGACAAGTCTAGTCCCATATGCTCTTCCCACACGCATCGGCCCCAGTGACTACGTTAGCTTTTTAGGTAACAAAAAAATTTGCTACATTAACTTAAAAGGTCGCAAATTTGGCAACCGTCCCATCGAAATTAGCGTTAAACTTGAAGTAGAAGACGCACCCAATAGCGGCGGAGTTGTCATTGATCTTATACGCGCAGCAAAAATTGCTCTTGACCGCAAAATATCAGGTGTCTTACTCAGCATGTCGGCATACTCGTTTAAACATCCGCCCGTTCAAGTGCCTGATAGTCAAGCACTTCAGTGGACAGAAGAATGGATAGCAGGTAAACGGGAACGCTAAACTTTTTTCTTATTTTTTTGTGAAACTTTTTAAACAGAAATACTTAGATAATCTTTAGCTTAATTGTACTACTTAGTTAGAAGAAGGTTAGTTGCATGGTTAAAGTTGAAGGATACGATGTTCCTGAAGGACTATACTATTCAAAAGATTTTTTTTGGATAAAAATTGAGGATCAAAAAGTTCGTGTTGGTATAACAGATTATGCTCAAAAAGCTCTACGTGAAATAGTGTATGCTGAACTTCCCGATGTTGAAACAGAGGTAAATCAAAATGAGCCATATGGAACGCTTGAATCTGTAAAAGCTGTGTCTGATCTTGTTGCTCCTGTAAGTGGTAAAATAGAAAAAGTTAACGAAGAAGTGCTCTCACATCCAGAGAGTTTAAATGAAGATCCATATGGCAAAGCGTGGTTGCTTGTAATAAAACCATCTGACTTGCAAGCTGAACTTGCTAATCTCATGGATTTTGACAAAGCAGTTGAATGGCACAAAACTCAAGCTCAAGGAAAATAAGTTTGAAGGCTGAAGAGGGATGCCACGGAAAATAGTTATAATTGGTGCAAATGCCTCTGGAGTAGAAGCTGCCTCGGCGGCACGCAAAAAGGATCGTATGGCAGAAATTACTCTGATCACCAAAGAAAAAACTGTTGGTTACTCCCGTTGTGGTTTACCCTTCGTTATAGGTGGAGTAATTTCACACTTTCGTGATCTTGTTGTGTATCCTTCGGCGTATTTTCAAATGCTTAAATTAAATTTGCATACACAAGCAACAGCATCAAAAATTAACACCATAGAAAAAACTGTTACTTTTCAAACTTTTGAAGGGGTAACAGAGACAATCATGTATGATAGTTTAATAATTGCAACGGGAGCTGACCCATTTATGCCACCAATTAAGGGTAAAGAAAAACAGGGTATACTATGTTTGCGTAGCATTGAAGATGGAGAAAAAATCGTTTCTATCGTCAAGGCGGGGGCTGAGTCTGCCATAATTATGGGGGCAGGCTTAATTGGGTTAGAACTTGGTGTTGCCTTAAGTGAGCAAGGATTGCAAGTTACAATTGTTGAAATGATGCCTCAGATTTTACCACAGATGTTTGATTCAGATATGGCAAAACTTGTTCAGGATCATCTTGAACAGAAGGGGATAAAAATTCTGCTAAACAAACCTGTAGAAGAAATTTTTGGGGAGGATAAAGTTTCAGCGATTAAAGCGGGTGGTGAAATTCTCGTAGCAGACATGTTCATTAGTGCCTTTGGTGTTCGGGCTAATACAAAACTTGCCATTGACTCAGGTATACCTCTTGGAGAAACACATGCAATTAAAACTAATGTTCACATGGAAACTGAGGTAAAAAATGTTTATGCTGTTGGTGACTGCGCGGAAACCACTCATTTTATTACGCATAAACCGATTTGCCCTCAACTGGGTACTGTTGCGGTTCGGCAAGGCAAAGTTGCAGGTGTAAACGCTGGCGGAGTCAACTCTCAATTTACAGGCGTTTTAGCTTCTGCAGTTACTAGACTATTTGATATTGAAGCAGGCGCCACAGGGATAAGTGAAACTGCAGCAGTAAAAAATCACATAGAAATAGTTATTGGCACAATCAATAGTAAGACTAAAGCAGATTATTATCCCTCAGCAAAACCCATCAAAGTAAAACTCGTTGTGGAAAAAGAAACAAAACGCATAATTGGTGCGCAAATAGTTGGTGGAGAAGAAGTTACCCAACGCGTCAACGCATTATCTTTTGCAATCCAAAAACAAATGACAGCACAAGACCTAGTTGAAGCAGACACTGCATATGCGCCACCAATGAATGAAACTTGGGAACCAATGGTCTTAGCCGCAGAAATAGCTTTAATGAAACTCCGCTAAACCCCGCCGTCTTCACATTTTTAATGAACCTTGTTTCAAACAATCAAAGTGTCGTAAATCATCATTTTTAACTCTGACTTCCCGAATTAAGCAGCATATTTTTGGTTATGATCCTGATTTTGAGCGGTTGTTGCAATAAAAACTTTTTACAGTGCAGTATACCACCTACAATAAGCAATATTTGCACAAATCAAAATAAGACCTATTACAACCCTAATTATAAAAATAGTTAAAAAACAAGACTTATTGACAAAATATGGCACTTAATTTTGGGAATTTAAGGTTCAAACTGTCAAGGTATTTTGACATACCCGTTTCTGTTTTTACAAAATGCACCATTTTTCGAGCAGGATTGTCTTCTTGAATTATCAGTTTCGGCTGAGATATCTGAGTTGTACTATTTTTTCTAAGTGTGTTTGTTTTGTTGTGAAAAGTCAGCAGGTTTTGTGTTTGTTGCTGTTTCTAATGCTGTAACGCCTGGAAGTTTTTTGCCCATCAAAGCTTCAACTAGGGCTCCACCTGCTGTGCTGATGTAGCGGATTTTATTTGTTAGACCAAACTGGTCGATTGCGGCAATGGTATTTCCTCCACCGGCAAGGCTGAGAACGTTACTATTTGCAATGGTTTCAAAGATTGTTTTAGTGCCGTAACAAAAGTCTTTGTTTTCGTAAACACCAAGTGGACCACTTACAACAATTGCTTGTGCTTTTGATAGTATGTTTACATAGTTTTCAACAGTTTTTGCACCTATGTCAAAAATTGGATATGTTGAAGGTAATTGGTTTATAGGAATTTCAGTGCGGTTGCCGTCGATATTTAATGCGACATCAACAGGTAGCATTATTTTGTTGGGATGTTTTGTAAGCAGTTCTTGTATGCCGGGAATGAGGGGTAAGAGTTCTTTTTTTGCCAGAAAATCCATGGAGCCTTTTCCTAAAGTTATGCCTTTAGCAGCCATGAAAAGTTGTGAGATTATGCCACCTAATAGAAGGTTGTCGGCTACGTTATTGTTTAGGATGTATTTGCTGATTTCTAGGCTGTCATCAGCTTTTGCGCCGCCCAAAACATAAACGCATGGATGATGAGGATTTTCTAGGGCTTTTAGCTGTTTAAGTTCACGTTCCATAATGCGTCCGGCAACGCTTGGTAGGACTGCTGTGAATCCGACTACAGATACGTTGTCACGGTGTGCAACTGAGAAAGCGTCATTAATAAAAAGGTGTGCAAGAGGTGCAAGATTTTGCACAAGATCAGTTTTTGATTGTTGCTGGGGAGTGCCTCTTTTGGTTTCTTCAGACCATCCGCGCACGTTTTCTAAAATGAGAAATTCGCCGTCTTGTAGCTGTTTGATTTCGTTTTGGGCTTTTTCGCCAAAAAGGTCATCAACATATTTTACAGGGTGTTTGAGAATTTGTCGCAGAATTTCTGCGTGTTGTTTAAGGTCAGTGTAGTCTGGGTCACCCTTACGTCCTTGGTGGGATAAGATAACGGTTTTGGCGCCTTTTTCGGCTAATTCTTTAAGGGTGAATTGAGCGTGTGCACATATACGTATACCGTTTGTGACTTGTTTTGTTTGGGGGTTAACTTCTGAGTTAAAGTCTACGCGTACGATTACAGTTTTGTTTTTCACGTTAAAGTCGTCTAAAGTCTTAAAGTATACCATTTTTCACGGCACTCTTTAGGCAATTTGTGTGTAAAGAAAAAATGGCGTTATTTATGGCTTACGTCTCAATCTCAGACTCATCAATCACAGGATAACCGCGGGTAAAGAAAAAAGGGTTTTATTGTTTATGTAGTTGTTACAAGTTTGCTTTTTTACCTACAAGCTCGATTAAATCGACCATTCGATTGCTAAAACCCCACTCGTTGTCATACCAAGCAAAGATTTTAATAAAATTACTTTTCTCACCAAGCACCATTGTTAATTGTGAGTCAAAAACTGCTGAGTATGTGTTGTGTAAAACATCACTAGACACTATTGGGTCTTCAGTGTATTGTAATATACCTTTTAATGAACTGTTAGCAGCCTCTTTCATGGCTTGATTGATTTCTTCTTTTGTAACATCTCTGCTAAGGATTGCAGTTAAGTCCACAATGCTCACATCTGGTGTGGGTACACGCAGGGAGAGCCCATTCATTTTTCCAGAACAGTTTGGCAACACTAAACCGATTGCTTTTGCAGCTCCAGTGCTTGTTGGTATAATGTTGGATGCGCCAGCACGGGCTCTGCGAGGGTCGTTATGTACTAGGTCTTGTATGCGTTGGTCGTTTGTGTAACTGTGACATGTGGTCATGAGGGCTTTTTCAAGACCGAAATTATCTGCGAGAACTTTGCTTATGGGTGCCAAACAGTTGGTTGTACAACTGGCGTTACTAAGGATATTGTGTTTTTCGTTATCGTAATCGGCATCATTAACACCGAGTACAAAAGTTGCATCAGGATTTTCAGCTGGTGCAGATATGAGAACTTTTTTAGCACCCGCTTGAAGATGTTTTGATGCCCCTGCGCGGTTAGTGAATAAACCAGTTGACTCTACAGCTAAATATACATTCAAGTCGTTCCATGGGAGTTGGGCGGGGTCTTTTTGCGCTAAAACGCTTAATCGTTTATTATTAACAATTAGATCGTTACCATCTACTTCAACTGTTCCAGAGAATCTCCCATGTACAGAATCATATTTAAGAAGATTCGCATTGGTTTTCGCATCAGCAAGATCGTTAATAGCTACAAAATCGATGTTAGCATTACGTTCAAGAGCTGCACGATACAAAAGTCTGCCAATTCTCCCAAACCCATTAATTCCAACTTTAATCATAACTTATTGCAAAAATGTAATTCAGCTATTAAATGATTTCTACTATAAAATACGCAAGTAACCAAGCCTACAAAACAAGAAGAACAACACACTTTTCTAAGATAATGAACCCATTTGTCACTACAATATTCTGCATGTTGACGTTTAGTAATGTTTTCAACCCTGAAACTCAATTTTTATGGCAAGTCATCGTGAAATTTTACCACTAAAGTAAACTCTTCTGAAAAACCAGCGCGATAAAACTAAAAAATCAATAATCACATCACAACATAGAGCGTAATGTGTCCGTTTTGTAATGTTAATTCAAACAATTTTTGAAAAATAACATACAACAAACTATAGAAATTATTAGCTAAAAATAGCAATTGCAACATTAAGGTGCCATCCAACTTAGTCTTCCAGGCATTCGACCCTCTCTTATTTGCCAATAAAGCACACAAGAAACAATAAACATAACTACAGTAAACGCTCCAACCATAGGCAAGGTCATAAAACCCAACAAATACATCAAAAACATAAACACACTAAACAATCCTGCACACACGGTTGCACATATTACCATCGCTTTGTATATACCATAATCTCGCTCAAGTTTGATGATAAAACTCAAAGAAAAAATATCTTTAAAACGTATAGGCCCCAAAGTATCAAGTTTTTCTATTTCTTTAATGAATTCATCCGCTCTAGTTTGCATAAGTCGCGGGTACATAACTATTACACTGATAATGGTTGATACAGTCATGATAATGAGACATAAAAGGTATTGACCCAAAACACCAACCAAAAATGCAACAACCAAAGACAGACAAAAACCACTGACCATATAGAACACGTTATTTCTAGTTTTTTTAGCTCGATACATACCAAGAACCGCAAAAAGTGCCATGAAAACAATCATAAATCCAAATACATATAGTCCAGAGATTTCCGCAGAGAGATCCAGTGTTTTTACCCCCTCATTTTTTGAATATTATCACTTGATCATATATAATTGTGTTAAATTAACCTAACAAATAGTATGACTCTTGGTTAACAGTTTGAGTTAAAACTGTACGGAACTAATTTTTCACCCAGCAAAGGTATAAAAATGGATAAACTAAAACACAAACGTCCCAAAATTTTCCCGTAAATAGAGCGTAAATAACGCAACACTTTTTGTTTAACCAGTCGAGCGAGTTATAGAGGTATAGCGTGGTAAAAAAAATTGTTCAAAAAAAACTAAAGCTACAGCAGACATATAATGAATAAGGGGATTGTTTTTGTAGTTAGCATGTTGCACTTTAATGACTGTTGAAGATTATTGTGTAAATATGCATATATGTAAGTTTAATTACTACAAATACCACATAGGGTTCAGGCTGTGTGCTTAGTATGAGCAATGAAAAGAATAATTTCAAATGCCATTTAGATAAATTTTACCGTAAGAGCACAATTTTTTCTCTTGTTTCATTAATATTCATAATACTGCTGTTTGCTTCCCCATTTGTCTCTGCAGTAAATGATGCTAATTTTGATAATGATGACTCACCGCTAGATGGCTTGTCTGGACAAAGCGGTATTACGGTGTTTAGTAGAGGAAATTTTTCATTAGAGCCCACGGTGTTTGTTAGAGATGAAACAACACTTAGAGCTGCAATTAATAATGCAGAAGGATCCACGGTTATTGCTCTTACAGCAGACATTTCACTTACAGGCTCAGCACTAAACATTCCAGTAAATAAAGACATCACATTATTAAGTGGTGATAGGGAGAACGGTTTTTGGAAACTTGTCGGTGCAAAGGGTCACAGCACCATTGTTGTTAACAGGGGTTCGCTGATACTTGCAGGCATTATTGTAACTCACAATAGAGGTGACATTGGCAGTGGAGTGATTGTTAACACTGGCGGTACACTTATCATGGTTGATGGTGAAATTTCTGGCAACAGAGCCGACAATGGTGGAGGAGTATACAACAGTGGCACATTTAATATGTCGGATAATGCCGCCATTTTTGGCAATTTTGCATCTAAAAATGGCGGAGGAGTATACAACACAGGTATTTTTAACATGGAAAATGGAGTTATTGGTGGTTCATCCCCTGCACATACCAATACTGCAACCGACAATGGTGGAGGAGTATACAACACCAATGGCAGCATCTTTGCAATGTCGGGCAGTAGTGTGATTTCAGGCAACATCGCCAAACATGGCGATGATGTGGTTAATGAAGGCACAATATCGGGAGATTCAGTCTCATCGATCATTATTTTTGGTGTAGTTGCAGGAATTATTGTTGTAGGTTTTGCAGGAGAATATTTGATAAAGAAGGTAGGCATCCCAATTTTTATTTTCCTTATACTTGCAGGCATCATGCTAGGACCCGTTTTGAACATATTTCCTCGTGAAGGTTTACTTTCCACATTAGGGCTTTTTGCAACCTTAACTTTGTTAATGGTTCTATTCCATGCAGGATTGGGATTAAGAACTCAATCAGTTCTAGCAATTGGCGGTCGCGTGTTTATTCAAACAATAATCTATACAGTGGTCAGCATTGTTTTAATTGGATCTCTGGGCTACTTTGTTTTAAAATGGGACTTTATACAATCATTTATTTTTGCAGGAATCATAGGTGGAGAAATTACAGCTGCAGTAATTGTACCGCTAAGTTGTTCAATGAAACTTAAGGAGAAAACAATAGCGTTCCTAACAATGGAGTCAGCAATAAGTTCAGTTTTCTCGGTTGTTATTTTTGCAACGCTGGTTAATATTTACATGACAGGAGAAAGCAACATAGTGGATGCTATTTCAGGCATATCAATGCAGTTTTCTGCGGGCATAGTTGTAGGTTTTGGTTTAAGCTTAGCATGGGTTTATGTACTACATCGACTCCAGAAACACAAATTCACTCACGTCTTAACAATAGGCTTTGTTTTAGCAACTTATAGCTTAACCACGTATCTTGGAGGTAACGGAATTCTAGCTGTTTTGGTTTTTGGTATAATTTTTGGAAACTATCACATAGTTAACAAAATTCTAAAAACAAAAATAAACATAGATGGACTACAACAACAACTTAGCGTGTTCTATGAAGAGATAGCCTTCCTTCTAGAAACATTATTCTTTGTCTCCTTAGGATTAATCTTTGTAATAGACACATCATTTCTACTAGCAGGCATAATGTTTACAGCAGTACTGCTAATAACCCGATTTGGAGCAGTAAACATTTCAACCGCAAAAAGCAGTTTATCCCAAGATAAAAAAATCATCACCCTCATGTGTGCATTAGGACTAACACCTGCCACACTTGCCATCCTCACAGTTACATATGGAATACCTCTAGCAGACACCTTTGTAAACGTTATAACATACGTGATTGTCTTCACAAACATAGTTACAGCAGGCTTTTCAATCTATTATTTACGAAAAAAGAAACAAGCCAAAAAAGAACGCAGTGAACAAAGAGAAATAGCAAAAGAGAACGACGTAATCGTACAGGAATAATTAGAGTGACGAGTTGCTGAGATTTGAACCCCACACACAGACGGTCTATAAACTAGTTTTTATCAACTACAATACACTATACACAAATCACATTATTTTTTCAACGCTACATTGTGGTTAAATTAGTTGAACCCTGAGTTTTTAGACAGCCTCCCCCCCCAAAGACATCTACTACCTCTGCAGACGCCTTTAGAGATAAAAAAAAACCATGCATCCATAACCAACATACAAATTCTAAAAAGTGTACTATAGCTTTTTGCAGTAGTTCACAATTGTATACATTCATAAAAATTTAAGACCACAAACTCAACACAAAAACCAACAAACCAAACTCACCCCACAGCCTTGCATTCGAATTATGGACACATGGAAAAAGAAGCGATCCTACGGGTATTGTTGAAGACATCTTAAGCTGTTGTGACAAGTGTCCGATAATTTAGAGCTACAACCGTCGCACATCGTTGCAGAAAACATAAAGTTTGTGTTTGACAAAATGGTTGAGCTTGAAATCTCTGAAAGCGTTGCTGATTTTATCGAGGGTCATGTGCCTAAACGTATTGGCGCGAAACATTATATGGTGCTTCGGCGTCAAGCGGATAAGTTTTATGGCAAATATGCGGAATACCTTAAAAAGTTACGTGTTAAGGTGCCAAAAAATGTGCCAGACAAAAAAGCAAGTCAGCCCGATACCGTTCAAAATCAATTTTGACCTTTCATGAGTTTACATGGTGATGATATATACGTACAACAATGTGTACGCGTGAACAGCGTTTAATCTGCTTTAATATATTTCCCTAATTAATTGTGAACTCGGCTGAAATTGGATAGTAATCGCCATTAGTCTGGTCTGGATATAAATAAGCAAAATTTTTCACGACACGATAATTCCCAGGGCTTAACTCACCAAGCCACCATTCCCAATGTATTTCCTCTTCTGTTATGCTACTTCTTTGTAATATGCGCATTTCCATTGTCCAACCATAATTTCCACCAAGGTCGGGCACTGGTTCCCAGTTGTTGTTAATCTTTTTTTCTACTTGATAAGGTGAGCCATAAGCGTAGTTATTTGGTACCACGTTTTTTATTATTAAGGTAAGTCCCGTATTTGTAAGGGTGTTTTCTTTTATTTCCAAAACTATGCCATCTAAAGGGTTTTCTACAACTTTATTGTCATCTAAGACTGTTATACACACTACGCAGGTTGTGATCGTTATGCAAACCATAAGTAATACTGTTAATACTTTTGTATTCATATTTACCACGCTTCGACAACATAGGCGTTATTTCTTGGCACCATTTTTATTACTCTCTAAAAATAAGATATTAAACAGGCATTTATTTCTATGTTTTAGCACAACTATTGGTCGATTAGCAAAGGAGAGTCGCGTTTAACACCATTACACCAGATTGTATGGTAAACAGAGCATAAAGCAGGCATAAAGGGAGTGCCGTAAATTAAAGTTGACATTACCTCAACGTAAGCATGTTGTTACTCCATGAGATTTCTAAAAAATGTACACTTTATTTATCGACGAACCCCTAAATGTAAAAATGTTGGCGGGCCCGCTGGGATTTGAACCCAGGGCCTCCAGCTCCGCAGGCGCAGTTTACACTCCAAACGTAGAAATAAGCCTAAATTGGGCAGATTTGCGATGGGGCTTCAGGCAGTATCTAGACTCACAAAACTATAGCACCGCCTACATTACAGACATATTACGCTATCTCGACAAACATTTTAAGATAATAAATCATCCGCAAGACATCATAGGCATATTTAGCCAAGTTAAAAAAGGCAGACGTAGTCTTTGGCTTGGCTTTCGCGTACTTTTTAATTATTTAGCCGCTCTAGGATACGACGACTTGATAATTAGCATACTTAGAAAATCGTTACCAAAAGCCAACTGTTTTGGTGTAGACCTAAAAGTCCCAGAAGAGCCAGAAATCATACGCTCGCTAAATGGAATCAAAAATGCTACACCAAAATATTTAGCACTGTATAACCTTCTTACTGATTCAGGCTTACGCCTAGTTGAAGCCATTAAAGTGATAACCGAATTTAACCCCGACAAAGTGGAGCATATTAACGGGTTTTGTCGTGTTGAAGTAGGCGCGTTTAGAGGTAATAAGCAAGCTTTCTATGGATACTTTACAGAATACACTTTTGAACTGTTGTGTCAAGTGTCGGATAATACGTTTAGAGCTGCAACCGCCGCACATCGCTGCAGAAAACATAAAGCGATAGCACCTAAATATCTTCGTAAGTTTGCGTTTGATAAGATGGTTGAACTTGAAGTGCCTGAAAGCGTGGCTGACTTTATTGAGGGTCGCGTACCTAAACGTATTGGCGCGAAACATTATATGGTGCTTCGGCGTCAAGCGGACAAGTTTTATGGTAAATATGCGGAATACCTTAAAACGTTACGTGTTAAGGTGCCAAAAAATGTGCCAGATAATTGAGTGGGGCTACCTGAACGTTATAAAAGTCCGTTTTAACCATCACATGTTCACAAGGTAAAAAGCGTATACGTGCTAACGTACATACGTGCCAATGCGCGACGGATTCACGGTTCAAGATGCGCTGTTCCGTCAGCCCCGAAGCACCTTACACTCTACATTAACGTTGCTTGTCACTTCACAATTTTTATCGGCGCCAACTTGTCTATTTCTTGTTGCACTACACTTAAAGCCTCATAGAATTGTCTGCCTGAGATAGAGTTCATAAAATCTTCAAGCGGGGCACTCAAAAATGGGTCATCCGTTGGTATGTCATAACCGCGTCTGCCTATGTACTTACCAACCTCTTCATAAGACATAGCTCCACATAGCATAACATATTCGCCACCTATATGCCACAATGCTACGACATAGTCAGGCTTGTTATTTTTGAACTGCGCTTTATTGACGTTCACTCTATAACCAATAAATTCTCCTGTTCGCTTGTCGCAATATTCTGTAACACTTTTCACTTCAACCGTGCCAAAGTTGGGTATGTCAAAATCTCTCGCTTGAACAAACGGAGCTGTTTTTGTTGTTCTCCAATCGCGTAGTGGTTCAGGGTAGTTATGAGGTAATGCCATGTTCTGCAAAATTAAATCAAACGTTTTCTCAGCTATTAAGCCATCTCTAACTTGTTTCAGCTTAGCAATCCGTTTTTTAGAACCAAGTGTCTTAAGCTCTGCATCGTCTCTCTCGTAGCGTGTCATGAAAATTTCGACAGAAAGTTCTATTGCCATGACTTGTGGTGATATAAAGCCGTACTTTTCAAGTATGTTTGTGTGTTGTGGGTAATTGTGTTCAAGTGTTTTGCTTTCAGTTTTGTCAGGGTTTAATGTGAAGAAAATTTGGTTTGCATCGTATTGAACAGACTTTTTCTTCGAAGCTAAGTGTTTTTTAACCTCAGTAATGTCGGCTGGTGTAGCAAGTTCTAGTCCTCTAAGTATACATGGACTTGCACTAAGTGACCGCATTGATATGCTATATGGGCATTTTCTTAAAAAGGGTTTATTCATGTTTATCATCTCTGTTTCTTAAAAATTGTTTTTATTTTTATATTGTATTTAATATGGTTATCTTCATAAAATTTTATATTTCTAATCATATGTATCAAACTGTATTTTTATATTAAAATAGTGAACGTAAAGTTCTCGTACACTCACGCACTAAACCAAGCTAAGCAAATACTGCAACACCAGAAAAACTGTAGTCAAACGTTACATGTCATCAAACAAACGCGCTATCACACATCAACTGGTCACTGCTTCAACACAATATCATCCAAAACCGTTCAATAAACGCAAACAGCCCAAACAATATTTGTCAGAAAAAACTTTACTACACCGCTCAACCGTCTCAAGTTGAAGAGATTTACGATGAACTTTACATCCAACAGCAAACATATCAAACCTATTATATAGACTTATCTCATCTAATAGATTTACGAAAAACATTACTTTCAACTATAGAAAGCGCCAGTCGGTGATGTAAACTTGTCTCATCCATTGGATTTGCGATAGACTTTACGTTCAACCGTAAACATATCAACGGATAATATAGGGTTATCTTTTCACTGTGAAACATGAACATGCGAACGTTACGTTCGAATCCGCCTATACATTAAACGCGACAGGTCGCGCGGTCACTGCGTACGTTGTATCCACACTTTACGTTGTGTTTGATATGTGTGAGCTTATTAAGGTTTAAGGTATGAATTTTTCCAGCCGTACTAACGTCGCGTATTAAAAGCTTTGTTGATTGCTCAACCGCCTTTGACAGTTCCAAACTGTCGTCGCGTCCACAATATGATTCAGCCGCCCAAAACTTTTTAGCAACTTATCCGTTGACGCCCTGCAGAATTTAAAGCCGCGCACGCGCACATAAACCTAACACCTGCGAAACATGGTTCGACGTGCAAGAAAAACTTTATAACAGTAAAGTGTATTAACAGTTAATATATAGAAGCGGTCAAAGTGCAAAATAAAGCCATTATACTTGTAACCGTTGCAGTTTTAGCGCTCGGCGCGGGCATATTCATAGTGCAAACAGGAATTCAAAACTTCACAACACCAGAACAACCGCAATACACGCCTGAAACAACAAACCCGCCATACGCACCGACCGCACCGCCATTTGAAGCTCCGATTACATACACGTATGAATATAAAATAGGAAAATTAGATTACGTTTCAACATTATGGGCAAAAATAGGCGACGAAAATATAAGGCTTTATGTTGACAATTATAATTTATATAAAGACTGCAATCAATTAGACGGGAAAAATGTTGTATTAACAATAACACACGCAAGTCAAGTACAACCAGACGGAATAATTCGCACATGGATATCAAGCGTTACACTCACACCAGCATCATAAATCTAATAGAAAAGTGAACATATATGTTCACTCAGTAAAGAGTACCCACCATTTTTTAACACACACAAAACACGCAGAACCGATAAGTTTATATAGGAGAAGTTGTCAAGGTTTTATATAGGATATATAAGTTCATAATTACACGGTAGTCTTTACACAGTGAACATATATGTTCACTTTTCTATTAGATTAGTTAAGTTTTTAGTTAAACACACGACCTAGATGTTCACGGAGCCACCCATAAAAACTTCTACCGACTGCACACATTCAAAAAATGTATACGGGTACCCAACACCACCTTTAAGACAACACCCAACACCTTCTAAGCGTCAGGATAGTCATAACTTTACAATGCTGCTTAACGGTGCCAAATTTTGCTCAGACATTCGAATGGACCAACCACGTGATAAGTAAAAACGGATTTAACCATCCGTCTGCACAATTACACAATTTTGCGACCGTGCGAACACATGACCTAAACGTTCACATAGATGCACCGTTCACTTTTACCAAACTTTGAACCGTGATAGGAGCGGTTAAGTATGTGCGTACATCTTATTTTTTGGTGAAATGTCATGTTAAGTAAAGCTGAAATAGAATTTTTGAAGAACCCTGAAAAATTCGATGCTAATTATAGTCGTGTGTTGCGTCATCGCATTAAAGTTAAAAGTGTTAAATGTGTGGAAGGGGCAACTTTGCTTTGGGGCAATAGGCCAACCATTACGGAAAACTGTAACGCCGTTACAAAATTCAGTAACGCCAATCCAAGCTCAAATCAAGCTTTAAATGCAAAAATAGTGGCGGGCCCGCTGGGATTTGAACCCAGGGCCTCCAGCTCCGCAGGCTGGTGTCATAATCCGTGCTAGACGACAGGCCCAGAACAGGAACTACACTACAACCCAGAGCTAAATAAACCTGACTCAAACAAAAAGCAATACTTAAAAAATAATGCTCAAACAAACGCATACATACACACCACCTACAGATAAAAAAATCAGCTGCGAGTATCTACAATTGTAAGGCAGCTCATCAGAAAAAATTTCTGAAATAACAAAAAATTTTGAAGGGGATACACTAGATGATTTTCCAACGGGCAATAACAAAAAAATATAGCTCAAAAAACAAACACTACCATAGTTTGTTTTCAGGGTTTCAGATAGAGCTCTACTTCTCAAAGAAGGATCAACATAACAAGTATATCAGGCACTATACAAAAATAGAGAGAAGAAAGGATTGTTATTGTTTGTTTAGGGCTCTTTCGAGAGCTTTGGAAACGTTTTGTTGACCCATGGCTAAAACATAGGGACCTAAACGTGGACCTTGGGGGGCACCCATCAAAATTGTATAAAGAATCTTGAAAAATTCGCCTGGTTTTAAGTCATTGTTTTTAGCGGCATTAAAAATGGTGTTTTGAATTTTGTCAGAACCATCTGCCGATGTTGCGGTTATGGCGGATAGGTTTTGAAGTAGTTCGGCTACTGCTTTTTTGGCTTCGGTACTTAGTACAACATTGGTTTCTTTGATTTCTTCAAAGTCACTTGACCAATTTTTTGTGTATTCAATACGTTTAATCAAGTCGGCATCAATTTTTTGATTTTTTTGCAGATATCCATATGTTTGTAGTTTTTCGGCAATGTAATCATTTAAACAATCTTTTGGAGCCATTTTTACAAGGAAAGCCAGTAAATTGTAGGGTACGTGAATGCTTGGGTTTTTAGGTGGATTCATTGACCAGCAGTACTGATAAAGCCCTTTTAGGCGTGTTGTTTCTTTTTGGTTGAGCTGTTTTTTATCAAAGTAAACGTCTTCAAGTTCATCAAGTTCATTCATGTATAAGGGGATGTCTGAAACATCTATACTGCGAGTTCCAACGAACCGTTTAAGCATCAACAATAGTAAAGATTGGGGGGAGCCATATTGGAGCCAAACTTGGGGGGTGAATACGTTTCCAGCGGATTTGGAAATTTTTTTGCCACCCTTATCGAGAAACATTTCATATTTTGCGTGGCTTGGGGGTTCAAAAGCTAATACTTCACAGCTAATGCGGTCGTTAATACGTACAGAATCTGCGATGTCTTTGCCATAGGCTTCGAAGCGAATATCAAGAGCTCTCCACCGAGCGGCAAACTCGCTTTTCCAGGTTAATTTACCATCACCCTTTTTGATGTCCATTTCTCCTTCATAGCCACATCCAGGAATTAGTCTGCCTTTAATTTCAAGTCCAATGCATTTATAGAAAACTTTGTCAGTTTTAGAGTCAAACCTGTAGGCTCTTGTTGTGTATAGGTGACCACATTTTTCACATATTGCAAAGTAAGGTAAAACTTCAGTGTAGGTTTCTTGTCCTACCTCTTCTTTTACTATTTGACCAACTTTTTGAGCGTTAGTTAATAGATCACGTATTTCTTTTAATAGTAACCCTTTTTTGTAAACTTCATTAGCAGAATAATACTTGTATTGAATCCCACATTTGTCTAATGCGTCAAGTAGTAGGCTGCTCATGTGTTTGCCATAACTTTCATGACAACCAAATGGATCAGGAATACCGGAAACGGGGTAACCAAGATATTTTTCTAAATCAGCATTTGTAAGTCCAGCGGGAACTTTTCTTAAACCATCCTTATCGTCACAATAAGCTATAAGTTCAGAGTTGTAACCCAAATCTTTTAGGGCTAATGAGACGGCATTGGAACGTGCGGCATCCCCTAAACTGCCAATATGGGGAAAACCAGAAGCCCCTAATCCCATTTCTGTTCGAATTAAACTTACATTTCGACCCAGTTGTTTTTCACGATCAATGACTTTCTGAGCCATCATATCATACCATGTTCCATGACCAATAGTAGTACTGGTTGTTTCTTCACTCAAGTCGGCTGCCTTCTTCAACATAGCTGCACAGTAGTTATAAAAAAATGTTTTATTCCATTTCCACAGACAAAGACATACATTTGAAAAGAGATTCACCCACAAGCCATCTTATGACAGTTAAAAGCAAACAAGTTATAACCACAAAACTGTTCACTCAAAAACTTACCGTGGCTACTTCAAAATATCGCCGTTATAGCAACATTACAACAAACATCGCATAAAGGGGTTGAGGGTTGTAATGTGGAAAGAAAACACTATAATTTGAAATACTAACGATATAGCAACTTGATTTTACATTGATAGTTTATATATCTCGGTTGTGTAGGTCTCTTCAGGCAGTTGTTTGATGTGAGGGCAACAGACGATAAAACAAGAGAAAACATTATCTTAGCAATGCA
>Ga0123356_10000294_pt1 | contig 57499 bp, 66 predicted proteins | sample TergutEmb28metaG_2_FD_92546 | JGI IMG/M metagenome (GOLD analysis project Ga0123356, IMG submission 92546) | Embiratermes neotenicus P3 segment gut microbial communities from Petit-Saut dam, French Guiana - Emb289 P3 | ecosystem: Host-associated > Arthropoda: Insects > Digestive system > Gut ...
ATGTCGCCCAACAATCAATGGGCGACTTTTAGTTGGTCAACCACGACGTCGCGGCGGCCTGGATTGGGTCGCGCTGCCAGATTTGCCAAACGGCCGCGCGGGCGGCGATTTCCCCGCTCCAAACGCGCATCGGTTGGTTGAATTCTTGACTAACGACTTGGCCGCCGTGAGCCGCAAACAGATTGCCCGAATGCCAAAGCGTGATCGTGCACGGATATGTCACAGTGAATTTGTGCAATGTTTCGGCGATTTGCTTGACGCCTTGACTAAAAGTCACAACACGCGGATAATAAACATTTTTCAGCAGTTTTTGCAACTGGCTCAGGGAGACAACCAAATGCGTCGGCGTACGATTCAGCACGGCCTCGGCGGCGTTCTTGACCAAATCCACAGCGTCGCGCGTGATCATAACCGGCGTCTCGGTGTCTTTTGCCAGGAAAGTTTCGAACAGGCCGGCCGTCTCCGAGTTCTGACCGTTGTCACCGATGAAAAGGATCAAATTCGCCCAAGTCGTCGCCGCGCGCAGGTCGACCAGCGCCTCGCGCGACAGACCACCACTCGGGTTGGTCGGCGCAAAAATACAATCAGGCGGCAAAGTTTTTTTCAAAACGTCCGGCAAGATCACTTTTGCCGCGCCGACACCGGTCGCGAGCGCCGTTTGGTAGGCCGCAGCCACCGCCGCAAAACCGTGCGAGTTGCCGCCAACGATGGCCAATTTGCCCGCCGCGTCGCGCCGCTCGGGCTTGCTCCACAACACGTCGGGGAACAGCGGTTTGTCCGGGTTCTGCTTGCGCCAATAATCACTCGAGCTCATAGCGCGGCCTACCCTTTCCATCTCCGCTAACCCCATTCTTGCAAGCTCCGTCCTTGCAAAGGTGTTGACTACTATCCTTGCAGGAACCGTTCCTGCAAGAAGAAGGCTCGCCATAAGAACCGTTCCTGCAGGAGAGATTGTAGACGACGTCTTTGCGCTCTACCACGATTGGCCAACCGCGGCGGCGTGCGGCGGCGAATAATTCCTGATCGGGGTTGAACGCGATCGGCCGCTCGACCATCTGGAGCATGGCGATGTCTGAGGCGCTGTCGCCCACGGCCACGCTGCCGGCGAGAGTCAACCCGTGCTCGTCGACCAATTTCCCTAGCGTTTTATCTTTGTCAAGCACCGGCGTGATGACTTGACCGGTAAAGCCATCGCCGCGCCGCTCGAATTCACAGGCCACAAATTCGTCAAAACCATAATATTCGGCCAGCAGCGCGACAATTTCGCGCGGCGAGCCGGAAATCGCCATCAAAAAATAACCCTGCTCCTTTAATTCCTTGATCAAATCGCGCGTGTAAACATAAGTTTGATCACGATATTCGTCCCAGATATCGCGAATCACCCGGTCGTAATCCGACGCGCTGAGATCCGACAGTAGCGGCACAAATTTGTCCATTAGCACGCGCTCGTAACTTCGAAAAGAACGGGCGCGCTCTTTCCATTTGAACCGCGCGGCGTGGATTTGATCGTACGAGCTGTCCCCCAATTTCCCGGTGGCGGCCAACCGATTGACCACCGCGTGATAGAGTTGCCAACGAATCAGCGTGCCGTCGATGTCGAAAACTGCGAATTTTTTCACGTTAGAACTCCAAAGTTAGCGAGATCGGACAGTGGTCAGATCCCATTTGTTCAGGATGAATATCCGCCGCGACGATTTTCTTTGCAAGGACGGAGCTTGCAAGAAAGTAGTCGATGCGCCAACCGATGTTGCGCTCGCGGGAACGCGCCAAATAGCTCCACCAGGTATAAGCCTCTTTTTCATCAGGATGAAGTTTACGAAAAACGTCAACAAATCCGGCGTCCAAAAAGGCCGAAAAGCCCATGCGCTCTTCGGTGGTGAAACCGTGCTTGCCTTTGTTGGCGGCCGGCCGCGCGAGATCAATCTCCGAGTGCGCAACGTTCAGATCGCCGCAAAAAATCACCGGTTTTTTCTGTTGCAACTCTCCTACATAATCCCGAAAAGCCGGATCCCATTGGTTAGCGCGCAACTCGAGGCGACCGAGATCGTCTTTGCTATTCGGCGTGTAAACTGTGGTCAGAAAAAAGTCATCCAGCTCGATAGTCAGGATGCGACCCTCGCGATTCGGATCGCCGAATTGATCGTCGTACAGACAGTAGCGGTCAGCCAAGCGTGTCGGCAGGTCGTAGTACACGTTCATTAGACCATTACTCCCACGCCGCTCGTCGCGCAAACGCTCGTGCACAAAAATCGCCGTACCGCTGTAACCGGCGCGCTCGGCCGAATTCCAAAATTCTTCGTAATCCGGCAGATCGATCTCGACCTGGCCGCGCTTGGCCTTGGTCTCCTGGAGACAAAGGATATCCGGCCGATATTTCTCGATGAACTTGGCGAACTCGCCCTTCTTGATCACCGCCCTCAGCCCGTTCACATTCCAGGAAAAGATTTTCATGTTTCTATTGTAGCACGCCTATGACTTTCGAGCCCGCTGATTTTCGCGGTCGAGGTCGCGTTTTTTTATCGTCTCGCGTTTGTCGTATTTTTTCTTTCCCTTGCCCAGAGCGATGACCAATTTAATATAACGCCCGCTGGTCAAAAGTTTCGTCGGCACGATGGTCAGGCCGCTATTTTTCTTGGCCACTAATGAATCGATTTCCTTTCGTTTAGCCAGGATTTTGCGGGATCGGCTGTCAACGACGGAGGTCGGCTGGCCGCTGTTTTTCGGTACATTGGTGGCGAGCGAAAACGAGGCGTTTATGAGGAAAAGCTCCGGATTTTGGCGACCGCGCACGGTGACATAAGCGCCGCGCAGTTGCACGCGTCCCAGCCGCGCGGCTTTAGCCTCGGCGCCGGTCAACTCTAATCCAACCGTCAAATTATCCGACAGCTCGTAATCGAACGACGCCCGGCGGTTAGTGACGGCCGAGTTTGGGCGCTTGCTGGCGGTCTTGTGTCCGCGTCTTTGCTTCGACTTTTTCATGAAAATATTATACACTAGTGATATGAAGAAAATCAAAGTCAACGTTCTCTACGCCACTAAATATAAGGGACAAGGCGTGGCGACGGCGTTCGAGGAGATGGTGCGTGGCCTAAAAGCGCGCGACGACGTCAAAATCAAAATCAATAGTTGGCAGAAATCTGATATTATTCACGGCCACTCGACCGACCCGAAATCGGCTTTTCATCTCTGGTTTCGGCGTGGCAAAAAAGTTTTCACTGCCCACCAGGTTTACGGTTCGATGGACGGCTCTATCAAAGGCGGCAAAGTTGTCGAACGTATCTTCTTCTGGTATGTGCGGCACGCTTTCTATAACAGAGTTGATCGGATCGTGGCGGTCAGTGCCATGTCAGCGGATATTTTAAAAGACAAGATGAAAGTCAAAACGCCCATCGTGACCATTTATAACACTATTGATATGGCGGCGCTCAAAATTACGCCGAGCAAGCGCGCCGCGGCGCGGAAGAAGTTCGGCCTGGCCGAAAATGATTTCGTGGTGGTCGGAAACGGCCAAACCCAGCCACGCAAACGCATTGACACTTTCGCGAATGTGGCGAAAAACTTACCGGATGTTAAATTCATCTGGGTCGGCGGCTTTAATTTTGGCGCGGTGGCGGCTAGCACTGGCCGGATGGAAAAAATCATCAAAAACGCGCCCGAAAATGTGACTTGGACAGGCGTGGTGCCACTCGAGATGGCGCGTGAATATATGGCCGCAGCCGATGTTTTCTTCTTGCCTTCTGATCAGGAAAACCACCCAATGTCGGTGCTCGAGGCCGCCGGCGCAGGACTACCGATAATTTTGCGCGACATTCCTGAATATGACGACACTTTCCGTGGCGATGCGCTGATGGCGAAGGACGACGCGGGCTTTGTCGAGATTATCGAACGCCTACGCGACAACCGTGAATATTACGATGAGGCCAAAACCGGCGCTCAAAAAATCGCCGATCGTTTCGATAGCAAAACTGGCGCCGAGCAATTTGTGGCGCTCTACCGCGAGCTGTTGGAGGGCGAAAAATGAGAATCGGCCTATTCACCGATAGCTATCATCCGACTAGTAACGGTGTGGTGGTGGTGGTGGATGTGACGCGGCGCGAACTCGAAAAACTGGGTCACGAGGTCTTTGTCATCGCGCCCGACGGCGGTGTCTTGGAGAAAAACAAATTGCCCGACGACGATCACATTATTCGCCTGCCGGCTATTCAATACGATATACAACTGAGTGTCTTTTTCCCGCCTGCCCTACTCAAGAAGATTCGGGCGCTAAAACTCGACATCATCCATTTCATGACGCCGGCACAGATCGGCCTGATGGCGGTGCTGGCGGCGCGCAAAACCGGCGCGGTGTTGGTCGGCCAACATACCACCGACACTTATGAATTCAGCAAAGACTATCCCACCATGGCGCTGAGCTACATTTTCGGCGGGCTGCTCGGGCCGCTGTTTATAAAATTATCTAGCGAGCAAAGGAGAACTTTTTTCAAATTGTATCTGTCGCCAGTCGATCGTGATGAGACTGATGAAAAATGGACTCAGCGGTTGGTGGCGGGGCTGATGGTGCTGCTCTATGCTAACTGCGACGGTGTGGTGGCGGTGTCGTACAAATCGGCCGATCAGTTGGCTGGATTCGCCGCGCGCTTTGACGAAGAATTGAATCTGTGTGTCATCCCGACCGGTGTTGATATTCTGCCGCCGGCCAAGAAGTCGGAAATCGAGGCTTTTTGCAAGAAATGGCGCATCACTTCGACGGACGAAGTCATCGTTAATTTTGGGCGCATGGCCGAGGAAAAGAATCTGACGCTCTTGATCGACATGTTGCCGGAGCTATTAAAGAAGAGACCGCGCGCTAAATTGTTGTTGGCGGGCGATTATATTTACCGTGAGAAGTTGGAGAAAATCGCCAGCGCCAGCCCGGCGGCGGAGCGGATAATTTTCAGTGGTCGCTATCGTCGCGAAGAAATTCCGACGATTTGCCGGGCGGCCAAAGTGTTTGCTTTTCCGTCGCTGACCGACACCCAGGCGCTAGTGCTAAACGAGGCGGCCGGCCAGGGTCTGCCGATCGTGATGTGTGACCACGGTGTGAATGATGTATTTCGAGACAGCGAGAATGGATTGTTGGCGGCCAACGACGCGGCTGACTTTGCCGATAAAGTAGCGCGAATTCTGTCCGACGATTCTTTGCGGACTCAGTTTAGCAAGCGTTCGCGCGAACTCGCGGCGGAATTTTCCGAGGAACATCAAACCGAAAAGCTAGTCGAATTCTATCGTGAACTGCTGCGCCAACCGATGAAATAATTAAAAATCAATGCCCTCTTGCGCTAAAAAGCCGTCGTCGTAGTGGTGTTTGGTCTTTTTCATTTCTGTGGCGATGTCGACTAGCTCGAGCAACTTTTTCGGAAAATCGCGACCGGTTAGGCATAGCGATGTCGTGGGCTTTCGCAAAGTAATCAGCTCGCGCAAATCGTCCGCGGTCAACAATCCGTCGTGCACGGCGTTGTTGATCTCGTCACAGATCACCAAATCGAAATCGCCGCTCGTGGCGCAGCGTTTCGCAAAGTCAAGAGTCTGGCGCGCGGCCGCTCGGTGTTCGGCGTCGCTGACGTTCTTGGCGGAATGCTCGCCGGCGCGGAAAAAGCCCTTGCCGCCCCTGTGAAACACCAACCTATCCTGCAGGAACGGTTCCTGCAGGATGTCGGCAAAAAATTTGTGCTCGCTAACCGCCCACGTTTTGATAAATTGCACAAAAGCCACCCGCCGGCCGGCGCCGAGCGCGCGGATGGCCGTGCCGATAGCGGCCGAAGTTTTGCCCTTGCCGTCGCCGGTGAAAACGATGACGATGGAGTCCTTTTTCATCACATAGGAATTATATCATAATTGTAATATTTACAACACTTCTACTCTGTTAAACTAATAAAAATCATAACAACATCAAATTCAAGTATTGACAATTCAGAGAGAGAGAGAGATAATTAGAGGCGAAAATAATGGCGAAGGAGTAGCATGGATGAACCTAGACCTCGGTTTGTGAAAAGATTTGAAATTGTGGATATGTCCGAAGAGGATTATGAGGATTGGTACAATTCCGGTACCTGGCCGACAGTGACTTCCCTTTTGGACGAGTTAGTCATTAAAGAAGCTTCGGAAGAATACTGTAGTACGCTCGGCTGTGGACCATGTGTAGCCGGAGGCGGACGACGCGGATGCGGAGCTGCAGATCAGGTAATCAGGAGATCCCTCTTAGATACTGACGGCAAAGGCAGAGGCCCTGCTGCGATAGTAACTTGCTCAGAACGCACGCGCAAAGAGTGCGAGGAACGAATAGCTAATTTGTCTCTGAGTTAAACGAAATATAGCCTCCGCGCCCTACGCCTCTTTCAACGCCGCGTCGATTTGGGCGCGGTCAAAGCCGAATATGATGACGCCGGCGATGTCGATGACCGGTACGCCGCGGAAATTGCCACCGATTTTGTCCATCAATTCTTGGTGTGCCGCGGGGTCTTCCTCGATGTTTTTCTCCTCGACGGCCACGTTTTTGTCGGTCAAATATTTCTTAGCCATTTTGCAATAGGCGCACCAATTGGTGCTGTAAACGATAACTTTTTTGGCGTCTTTTGCGTCGTCGCTCATTTTGTTTCCCTCCCCTTAAAAGATTAACGATAACTATTGTAACAGGATTACAAAATAGAAGTCAATACATTTAGCGTTGTAATTTTAACCACAAACGCTACATATGGTGTATGAGACGCTACATATGGTGTTTTCGCCTGTTCCAATCTTTTGTGAAACCTTTCGAATTTCCGGAAATTTTTGAAGAATTTTTCATCAAATGCGAGTACGAGCTTGTTCTCCGCACGGAGCATCTGAGAAAAATTTAAGAAAATTTCGTCGCGAAATTCGACTTAGGTTGAACAAAGATTGGAACAGGTTAATCAGTACCCGATTTTCTAGTCAAATGCCATTTCCCACAACTCGAGCAATGATACGATTTCAAGCGCAAATCGTCGCCGGCGAAAATGGTTTCTTGCTCGCGTGCTACGGCGTCGGCTTCTTGGCGCGATTGATAGCAATTCTTGCCACAGGATTTGACGGGTTTCGGCGGGACAAAGGGTTTGATTTTGCGCATGATTTAATCATAGCACAATTTTAACTTGAGAAAACTCTTGCATAAACAAAATAAACTTGTTACAATGACGAAGTAATGGGTAAAAAACTGACTACCCCGGGGTTTAGGAATGTTGGAGATGACTCTAGCATGAAAGAGATCAAATTGTCGCTGTTTACGGCGGCCGTGTCGGCGACTCTGCGTATGGTGGTGCCAACGATGGGGTTGTTTCTCATCGGCCTGATTATCGATTTTAGCTTGAGGCAAACGGTCTTTTACGCCATCATTGGGGCGTGTCTCGGTTTCGTCGTTGCGGCCGTTCTAATCTATTTCCAAATCAAGAAAGTCAAAAGCCAAATGAAAAAGGACGCAAGCGAGTCCAAGGAGAAGAAGTAGGTGCACGTTTCGATAAAAGCCGAACCACTTTTTGAGATGTTTGGTATTGAGATAACCAACGCGATTTTGCTCGGGATTATCGGCCTGGGTTTTTTGATCGTGTGGATGATTTTTGTAGCGCGAAAAATTGCCCAGGATCGCTACGGCTCGGATAAGAAAGGTTTCTTTACGCGGCTGGTGCTCTGGGTGTTCGAGGGTTTGTATAAAACCGTCCACGAAACTATCCCGAATAAAAAAGTCGCCCGTCAGGTCGCGCCGTTCGTCATTACGATTTTCTTTATCGTGGTGATCCAATATTACACCGGGATTTTGCCGTTTGTTGGCGAGGCTATGACGTTCGGTCACACTCCCCTGTTCCGCTCACAGGCGGCCGATTTGAATTTCACGCTGACACTAGCGATTATCACGATTGTGGCCTGTCAAGTTTGGGCGTTTCGCGTGCTCGGTTTCAAGGGTAACATGCATCGTTATTTTGTTAATCCGCTCAAAGATCCGATCGGTTGTTTCGCCGGTTTTCTCGAGCTAATCGGCGAATTTTCGCGCATGTTGGCGCTGGCCATGCGTTTGTTCGGGAATGTCTTTGCGGGCGAGGTGCTGCTAGTTGTGGTGGCTTATCTCGGTTCGTTTGCGAGCCCGGCGCTGCTGCCCTTCTTTTACATTTTTGAATTATTCATCGGTGGCATCCAGGCCTATGTCTTTTTCATGTTGGCCACCGTTTTCATCGGATTGGCTGTCTCGCACGACAGTCACGCGGAATCTGTTCACTCAACTGAGGTTAAAATGGTGAGTGAAATGTCAACTTAAACGAAAGGAACGAAATGGAAAGCATGGCATTTAGTCTGGCGTATGTGGTGCCGGCCTTTGGTGCGGCGATCGGTGTGGGTATCATCGGTAGCGCGGCACTTAACGCGGTGGGTCGCAACCCCGAAAAAGCTAGCACGATTCAGCAAATGATGATCCTAGCCATCGCCTTTACCGACGCTCTGGCTATTATCGGTGTCATTGTGGCAATTCTTGGTAAGGTCATGTAGGGCGACACGTGGAGAAATTACTCTATCTATTCGCCTCTACCGAGGCCAGCGAAGAAGTTACGGGCGGGATGTTTGGTAGCTTGGGCATCGATTGGAAAGTCATGATTCTGCAACTCATCGCCTTTGGCGTTTTGGTGTTTGTCTTGGCAAAGTGGGTTTATCCGCCGATCCTGGCTATGCTAGATCGTCGCCAAAAACTGATCGATGACAGCATCAAGGCAGCCAAAAAAGCCAGCGCCGATTCCGAAAAGGCCGCCAAAGACATCGCCCAGCAGCTATCGAAAGCCCGCGTCGAGGCCGAGGATATCGTGGCTGCCGCGCACAAACAAACCGAACAGATCCTAGTCGACGCCAACCAAGAGGCCGAGCGGCGATCCGAGGCGACCGTGGCGGCTGCTCGAGCGCAGTTAGCGCGTGACGTCGAAACAGCGCGCAAAACTCTGCGCGACGAAACGGCCAATTTGGTGGCGCTAGCGACCGAAAAAGTCGTCGACGAAAAAGTCGACATGACCAAGGACGCCAAATTGATCCGCGAGGCGATCTCTAAAACTGAAAAAGAGGTTAAGGAATAATGCAAAATCCGTCTCGCCGTCGCATTGCCAAATTCATCGCCGACCAACTCATGAGTGGTGAGAGCGTCCAACGTGTCGCGAAAGTTCTAGCGGCGTGGTTGGTCGAGAGCCGACAGACGCGGACGTCGGAGCTGGTTCTGCGCGACATCGAGACCGCTCTGCTGAACGATCACAAATTTCTAGCGGCGGATGTTTCGAGCGCGCGCGAATTGAGCCACGAAACGATCGCTAGCTTGCGCGAAATGTTGGCGGCCGAAACCGGCGCGCAGAAAGTAGAAATAATTCCACAGGTCGACGAAAATCTAGTCGGCGGCGTCATCGTGCGCACACCCGATGCGGAAATGGATGCTTCCCTGCGCACGAAATTGCGAAAGTTGAGGGCGATATGAAAAAACAACCCGTCACTTACGCTTTTATCGACAGCCAGAATCTTAATCTCGGCATATCTCACGACGTTACTAATAGCCATGGGCGCAAAATTTATGAAGGCAAAAAACTAGATTGGCGACGATTTAGACATTATTTGCGCGAAAAATATGGGGTTAGGCAGGCTTATATCTTTATTGGTATGATGCCAGGCAACAGTCAACTCTACGAGTATCTGCAACGTTGCGGCTTTACGTTGATATTCAAAGAAGTCGTCGAATATGTTAACAAAGACGGCAAAACCGAAGTCAAGGGCAATGTCGACACCGATTTGGTGCTTTGGGCAGCGGCGCGTGAATTCGCTAATTACGATCGGGCGATTTTTGCTAGTGGTGATGGCGATTTCTTGAGCTTGTATAAGTTCATGGCAGAAAAGAAAAAATTGCTGAAAATTCTTGTGCCGAACCGGTTTCGCTATTCGAAATTACTGAAGTCTAATTTTCACAAATACCTAGTGTTTGTTTCTGACAAGACTGATCTGTTTAAGCCAATTAAAAAGGCCAGGAGTAGCGGTCGGATCACATCCTTAGGCATGCCTGGTCATCGTGATAAACCCAGTTTAGCAAAACCACGCGCGAAAGTCAAGCAAGTTACGCGCAGGAAATCAAATCATGGTAAAAAATAAGGAGGAAAACTAATGTCAGAACTATCAGTCAAAGAACTAAGCCGCGAGTTGCGCGAAGCGATCGCCAATTTGGATGCGAGCGAGGGGCTCGAAAAGGCCGGTATCGTGACGCGAGTCGGCGACGGCGTGGCTTGGGTGCACGGCCTGCGCGACGCTGGCTCGTCGGAGATTTTGAAAATCGAGACGTTGGACGGCGACGTGACGGAAGCTTTCGCGCTGAACCTCATGGAGGACGAGATCGGAGCTGTGCTCCTCGGCGATGAGGAACAAGTGGCGGCCGGCGCCAAAGTCACCCTGACCGGCGAAGTGGTCTCTGTTCCGGTTGGGTCGGAGCTCCTAGGTAGAGTCGTCAATCCGCTCGGTCAACCTTTGGACGGCTTGGGCGAAGTCAAAACCGAACTGCGCGGCCTGGTCGAGAAATCCGCCCCGGGCGTCATGGCGCGTCAATCTGTTAAAGAACCGTTGATGACCGGCATTATGTCGATCGACACGATGATTCCGATCGGTCGCGGCCAGCGAGAACTAATTATCGGCGACCGCCAGACCGGCAAGACGGCCATCACGCTCGACACTATGATTAACCAGGCGCGCCAAAACACCGGCGTGGTCAATATTTACGTGGCGATTGGCCAGAAGCTGAGCAAAGTCGCGCGGCTCGTTGAGCGACTAAAACAAGAAGGCGTCATGGATCAAACGATCGTGGTAGCGACTAGTCCGGCCGATCCGGCTTCCCTGCTCTATTTGGCGCCTTATGCTGGGGCGGCCATGGGCGAATATTTCCGCGACAACAAGGAGCACGCCTTGGTTATCTACGACGATTTGACCAAGCACGCCAATGCTTACCGCCAGATGTCGCTCTTGCTACGACGGCCGCCGGGGCGCGAGGCTTATCCGGGTGATGTCTTTTATTTGCATTCGCGCTTGTTGGAGCGAGCTGCTAAATTGTCGGATGAATTTGGCGCCGGGTCGCTGACCGCTCTGCCGATCATCGAGACGCAAGCCGGCGACATTTCGGCCTACATTCCGACCAACGTGATTTCGATTACCGACGGCCAGATTTTCCTGGAGACGGATTTGTTCTACCAAGGCATCCGCCCGGCAATCTCGGTCGGCCTCAGCGTGTCGCGAGTCGGCGGTAACGCCCAGACCAAAACGGTCAAATCAGTCAGCGGCAACCTGAAACTCTACCTGGCGCAGTTCCGCGAATTGGCGTCGTTCGCCCAATTCGGATCGGATCTCGACGCCGAAACCAAATCCATTATCGAGCGTGGCCAGCGTCTGACCGAGCTGCTCAAACAACCGCAATATCACCCGCTCGACATCTGGGAACAGGTCGTTAGCGTGGTGGCTTTGACCTCGGGCGCCTTTGACGGTGTGCCGGTGGCGAAAATCCACACCGCAGTCGAGAATTTGCTGGCTCGTATGAAAACTGATAAAAAAGATTTGATCAAGAGGTTGAACACCGGCGCCGACAAAGTCGAGGGCGACGCTCTAAAATCCATCGAAGATTTAGCGCGCAAAACCGCTAAAGAATTCGCCGATAAACCCGCTAAGAAAGAGGAAGAGTAGATGAACATCATCGTTGGCAGCGTCGTAGTCCAGGACGGAAAAATCTTGCTGGTTCAAGAAGCCAGGCCGGCTGTTTACGGCCAGTGGAATGTCCCGGCTGGCTATTTGGATGAAGGCGAAACGATTGTGTCCGGCGCAATACGAGAGACCAAAGAAGAAACTGGTTACGATGTTGAGCCGGAGGAGGGGGGCTTGCTTTTGATTAGTGATCCGACGTTCCAAGTCCGTGGCCATGCGATCGTGGTAATTTTATTCAAGATGAAGGTCGTTGGCGGTGAATTGGCGTTTGACAAAAACGAAATTTTGGATGCCAAATGGGTGCCGATCGATGAGACTTCTTCCTTAGAATTTCGTGACGGTATCAGGAGGTTACTCGGCGAAATATTACGTCGCCTCAAGAGCGGCGAGAGCTATCCACTGAGCCTGACGTATGATGCGATCACGCAGAAAGAGGCGGGATGAAAGTTTTGTTCGTCTGCAACAATACCGTCGGTCGCTCGCAGGCCGCAAAAGCGTTTTACAATCAGTTGACCAATTCACATGACGCGGATGCGGCGGGGGTTGGGCTGAGGCTTCCCGAGGCCGATACCATGCTCAAGTTTTTTGTGGCAAAGAACGGAGAAGCTGCGATGTACAAAACTCTGCAAGAGATCGGCATTGACATCGGTGATTATCCGCGCGTGCAGCTAACACCCGAGATGCTTGGGGGGGGGTATGACTTGATAGTGAATATTGCTGACAAGAGTCAAACGCCGAAATGGCTGCGTGGCGACAAAGTAATCTGGTGGAATGTTCCTGATCCCGGCCACAAAGAAAATTTTGAGGAGCGCCTAGTGTACTCAAGAGTCACGCGCGATTTGATGCGCGAGCGCGTGAAAAAGCTGATCGAAATTGAAAAATCCGGTGGGGATTTTCACAAACTCGACGACAATATCGACGGAGGCAAAAATGACAGGAAATGATTTACTTGCTATAATAGGGACGAAAGCGACGGCGCCGTCCCTGAACTGGGTCGGCCTACGTCGCTTCTTTGATAGGAGGAAAATCTAATGGCCAGCGTCCAGCAACTAAAGAGCCGCATCAAGAGTGTCAACTCGACCAAACAGATCACTCGTGCCATGCAATTGGTGGCGGCTAGCAAAATGCGGCGCGCCATCGAGCGGGCGGTTTCGGCGCATGACTATATCTATGCGGCGCGCGATCTGTTTATTTACCTGTCAGAAATTTGTCACACTGATCGGCATCCGTTGTTCATCCGTCGCCCGATCAAGAATCGCCTGCTGGTGGTAATTAGTAGCGACACCGGCCTGGCCGGCGCCTATAACAGTAACGTTTTCAAAAAATACATTTTCGAGCTAAAGCGCGACAGAGATCGCAATGTGAACACCGATACGCTAGCGATCGGTCGTAAAATTTCTCAGTTCGCCTCGCGCCTCGAGGGCAACAACGTGATCGGCACGTATGAGCGATTGCCGGAAGACCTAGCGCACGCCGAGTTTGGCAGCCTTTTCAATATAATCTTGGACGGCTACAAAACAGAGAAGTACGATGCGATCGACGTTATCTACACCAAATTCAACTCGTCCATCTCCCAAGAAGTCCGCATGCACTACCTACTGCCGATGGGTCATGCCCCGGGGGACGAAGATTTCAAACAATCTTATACGGTGGCCGACTATATCAAGTTCGAACCGCGTCCGGGCGAAGTTTTGGATTTCGTGGCGGATCGTCTGGCGCAGGCTGACATCGTGCACTTTTTGTCTGAATCATTGGCGAGTGAGCACTCCATGCGCATGATGGCCATGAAGAACGCCACCGACAACGCTTCTTCCCTGTCGGACGATTTGACGCTGGCCATGAACAAGGAACGCCAAGCGGCGATCACCCAGGAATTAAGTGAAATTTCAGCCGGAGCGGAGGCGGTATCATGAATCGTGCATTGTCTTCACCAGGCAAGAAGGTCATCATTGATGCACTAGCGGGCAGTCTCTTTGACCCGAATCAAGAAACGTTATTTCCTATAGGGAATGGTTATCCTGATTATGATATTCCGATACCACCAAACTATGTCGTTACAAGCATGGAGGAACTAATGAGATTGATGTTCGCTGCTGCTGCATATGTATTAGGCTTCGCACCATTTGATATGACCTACTCGGCTAACCATGAAATGACAGCAACACGTGAGCGCAATATAGTAGACGACGCACTGGATGGTGCAGATCCTGTAAGTTGCATCGGTCAAACGAGTCGTAGGGAGGTGTTTGGCGATCGTGTGTGCATAGATAACGGCTGGGGATTTAGGCTTCATGGTGATCCTAATTCCATAGAATCTTTGGACGAGCCATTGGCGGTTTCGGAAAAGGATCTCCGCTTTTTACTCGAGGGAGCATGCAAGTCGGCTCGTGATTGTCGCGATATGGTGAGAGCAGGGACATAGTGCAGTGTGTAATGGTTAATAAGAAGGAGGAAAAATGAGTAAAGAAGGTAGATCCAATAAAAAGGATTTAGTCAAGAAAATTGCGATCGGCGCCGTTACTTTCCTGATCACTTTCATTATTTTGACGTTTATCGCGGAAGCGATTTTCAAATCGGATGATGCGAAAGCAATCGCGATTATATTATGCTCGAAGGTCGTTCTGTCGTTGCTAATAGCGCTCGTTGTCAGTAATGTAAAGTTGGGAGGAAAGAAATGAAGAATAACATCGCGGACACAAAAGAGACAAAAGTCGGTGAAATCATCCAAGTCGTCGGCGTGGTGGTCGATATCGAGTTCAAAAAAGATGAGCTGCCAGCCATCAACGACGCATTGACGGTGGAGATCGGTAGCGGCCAAGACGCCCGCAAAGTCACGCTCGAGGTAGCGCAGCATCTGAGCGAAACGACAGTGCGCGCGGTGGCTTTGGCGTCGACCGATGGCTTGGAGCGCAGTGCCCGCGTGATCTCGACAGGCGCGCCCATTAGCGTACCAGTCGGCGAAGCCACCCAAGGGCGCATGTTCAACGTGGTGGGTGAACCGATCGATGGATTGGACGCGCCAAAAAACGCCAAATACATGCCGATCCATCGCGATCCACCGCCGTTGACTGATCAGTCTAGCAAAACCGAAATTCTAGAAACCGGCATCAAAGTCATCGACCTGATCGCGCCGATCGCCAAGGGCGGCAAAGTCGGACTCTTCGGCGGCGCCGGCGTTGGCAAAACTATCTTGATCCAGGAGCTAATCAACAACATCGCCAAATTCCATAGCGGCAACTCTGTCTTCGCCGGCGTCGGTGAGCGCACGCGCGAGGGCAACGACCTCTATCACGAGATGAAAGACAGCGGCGTGCTCGATAAAACTTCCCTAGTCTTTGGCCAGATGAACGAACCGCCGGGAGCGCGCCTGCGCGTGGCGTTGACGGGCTTGGCTATCGCGGAAAGTTTTCGCGACGCCGGCAAAGACGTCCTATTATTCATCGACAACATTTTCCGCTTCACCCAGGCCGGCTCGGAAGTTTCGGCGCTCTTGGGGCGCATGCCGAGCGCGGTCGGCTACCAGCCGAACTTGCAACAGGAAATGGGCGCCCTACAGGAGCGTATCACTTCGACGCGCGAGGGTTCGATCACTTCGGTGCAGGCGGTCTATGTACCGGCGGACGACCTGACTGACCCGGCGCCGGCGGCGACCTTTTCGCACTTGGATTCGACCATCGTGTTGGATCGCGCGCTGACTGAGATCGGCATCTACCCGGCCGTCAACCCGCTCGATTCTTCTTCGACCATTCTCGATCCGGAGATCGTCGGCGAGAAACATTACCGCGTGGCGCGTGAAGCCCAGCGCGTTTTACAGGAGTACAAAGATCTCCAAGACATCATCGCCATCCTCGGCATGGAAGAATTATCCGACGAGCAGAAACAGGCGGTCAACCGCGCGCGCCGCTTGCAGCGCTACCTCTCCCAACCGTTCTACGTCGCCGAAGTTTTCTCCGGTTTTCCGGGTCAATATGTCAAATTAGAGGACGCGATCGGTGACGTCGAAGCGATTTTGGCCGGCAAACACGACGATAAACCAGAAGATTGGTTCTACATGGCCGGCGCCCTAAAAGACAAAGCCAAAACGGAGAAGAAATGACCGAGAGACAGCCCCATTATCCTGACTATTGTGGTGTCACGACCGAAGCATATGTTGATGGTGCACAAAAATACATTGAAGAGTACGAGAGGAGCTTAGCCGAACAGGGTGAACCATCTGAGGGAACCTTTATCCAAAAATGGCTTGATCGTGCTGTAAAAGGACTTCCGATTAATGCGCGCATCTTTGAGATCGGTTCTGGGCCAGGTCAGGATGCGGACTATTTGACGGGGCTTGACTATACAAACATTACACTATCAGATGTCGCGCAGCCGTTCGTGGATTTTTTGGGACAGCGCTTTACCAATGTTTTTCAGCTTGATATTATGCGCGACTCGATTCCAGTTGATGGGGGGGGGTATGATCTCATTTTTGCAGACGCAGTCTTGGTTCATTTTCGCCCAGAGGAGGCCGAGATGATCTTAAGAAAAATGGTCGAGGCGCTTAATGACGGAGGCAGAATTGCGTTTAGCGTTAAAGGAAAAACAGAGGCAACAAAAGACGGTTTCTCGGATGAGAAATTAGGTAAACCACGCTATTTTCATTATTACACCGAGGATGAGCTCAAAAGTTTGTTAGAAAAAGTTGGCTTACCAAACACACAAATTGTGCGCAGAGAAGGATTTCGCGGCGTTTCTTGGTTAACTGTAATTACTAGTAAGGAGGAAAATAGTGGCTGACTACCCGACTCTGACGCTGCGGCTGGTGACGCTGCTCGGCGAGAAAATGAAAGAAGACGTCTACGAGGTCATTCTGCCGACGACGACTGGTGAAATCTCGGTTTTTCCGGGTCACGAGCCGCTGGTGACACTGGCCAAGCCGGGCGTGATCGCTGTGCGTCGCCGGAAAATTGACCCTGATGAGTTGCTCGAATATTTTGCTACGAGCGGCGGCATCATCGAAATTAACACCGATCATGTCAAGATTTTGGTCGACGAGGCGGATCATAGCGACGATATTGTCGAATCCGAAACCCAAAAAGCCCTCGAGCGTGCCATGGCGATGCGCGATAATGCTTCTGACCAGGTCGAGCTAGAAAAAGCCACCCAGCTAGTCGATCGCCACCAAGTCCGCCTAAAAGTCGCCGGCCTCAGACGACACAAGAAACCGACGCAGTACAAATAATTTTTTCCCAAAATTAATTAGACGCGACTATCCGTGCTATAATGCTAGCATGAATGTGGTCACAGCCAGAGACGTTTTTGGGAAGCAGCACCTAGTCGACGTGAGCGACCTCACCCAGGACGCTCATATTTACGGCATTGCCGTGGAGGGCGAAAAAATCCTAATCGTGCCGCAATTTGACGGTTACGATTTTCCGGGCGGCACGATCAAAAATGGTGAAACGCATGGGGAGGCCTTGAGACGAGAATTCAAGGAAGAAACGGGTTTAGAAATTGAGCCGATCAAGCTACTGAACGTTTATACTAGTTTCTTTCACCACCAAAAATATGGCACAAATTACCAATCGCTGCTCATCTTCTATCTAGTAAAAATTGTCGGCGGCACAATCTCCGCGGACGGTTTCGACGAGGATGAAAAAGAATACGCCTCAGAAGCTGAGTGGAAAAACATCGACGATCTAAAAGAGATGAGACACGTATGCAGCATCGATGTCGCCAGCGAAATAATCGCCTCCACCAAGGCGGCTAGTTATTCGCGATGATGTTGCACACTTTATTTTGCGTTTAGCTGTTCTAGCACCGACTCGAGCTTGGTCACGTCGTCGATTATGTATTTGACGCCGATCTTTTTTGCGCCCGCTCTGCTGAGATGTCCCGTCAATACGGCAACCGGTTCGATGCCGGCATTCCACGCCATCTGCATATCGCTTACGGCGTCACCGACCAAAATTGTTTCTGTTTTTGCCACATTCTCGGCTCTCATAATTTTGTTTGGCATAAATGGATGCGGTTTGCCATGGTTGGGGTCGGCTAGGTCGTATATGGATAAAATATGGGAAAAGACATCAGGTATGTCAAACTTCGCCAAGAGCCGTTCGCGCAAAATTCGCGGGTGTGCTCCTGTCGCAATGGCTAACTTGTAATGTTTTGCTAATTCTTTCAAAAATTTCTGGCTGCCCGGAGTGACTGTCAAGCAATCAATAAAGGTATTGCCAAACAAGTTTTCCTCATAGATTTTCACTGCCTTGTCTAGGAGCTCCGGGTTTTCTTTCAAGAGTCCTCTAATTAGTTCCCTGTGATGCGCACCCCATTTGGCTTTGATCCGCCTGTCTTCTTCTTCGGGCGGGAGAGAAACGCCGACGCCTTTTACAGCCTCGTGATAACACTTGTAGTAACCTTTTATGGAGCCCCGCGTAAAAACGTCATCCCAATCGAAAATAATCAATTTAATCATTGTTGCCTATTGTAAGTCATATTTTGTTTATTGGCAAATTTTTACCAAACGTCTCGCGCACTTCATCGGTGGTTGTATCTAGAAAATTTTAGAAAGCTCTGCGAACGAGCTAATGACTCTAGTAGCTCCAGCCTCGAAAAGTCGCAATTGTTTGCAAGGACGGAGCTTGCAATGAGGGCGCTGCCGCCGCCGGATTTGACGACTTTCTTGTCGGGACAGCCCATGTTGATGTCGATACCGGCGAAACCTCTGGTGGCCAAGGCGTGCGCCATTTTTGCAAAATGTTCGGGCTGGCTGCCCCAAATTTGCGCCACGATCGGCATTTCGTCCGGCGTAAAAGTCAAACGACCACGCGTTGAAAATTCCCCCTTCTCGGAACAGAAACTGGCGGTGTTGGTGAACTCAGTAAAGAAAACATCAGGCCGTCCAGCACGCGCCACGACGTGACGAAAGACCACGTCGGTGACATCCTCCATCGGCGCCAGCGCGAAAAATGGTCGCGGCAGTTCGTCCCAAAAACTCATTCTTTCCCCAGTAAAAACTTTTCAAAATCGATCACGCCGGCTAGGTTGGGCGTGAATTTGTCAATCGTCGGCAGATCGAGCGTCATAATGCGCAACCAAACTTTTTTCAGTAACTTGATGAATTCGGCCATTTCTTTTTCATCAAAATCCAATTCTAATTTCACTAACTGACCGTCGAGAGGCTCGACGAATTTCAAAACGCCTTTCTCGGCCGACCAGCCGGCAAACTCGCGGGAATTTTCGATGAGCAGTTTATAAAACATCAGCTGGTGGCGATAGCCGTGCAATTTGACTTTTTCGTAATCGCTCTGGCCTCGCCAGCCGCGCGGCGCCTTGCCGGTTTTGTAATCGATCAAAACTAATTTCTTCTTTTTCTTATCAATGTCGATCAAATCAATCAGGCCGGTCAGTCGCATCTCGCCCACCACCGCATCGAAATGTTGTTCGGTTTTCTGCTGCGGCGTGAAAGTCTTCGTGTGCTCGGGCAAGAAAACATTCAGCGCGTCCACGCCCTTTTTCAAATAGAATTTTTGATGACTCAAGCTAAGCTCAGCGTTCATAAGAATATTTTCAAAGTCACCGATAACGTCCTCGAGCGGCTTGGTTTGCTGGGCGGCCGCCAGATGCGTATGAGCCCATTGCAGCGCGGTGTGGATGGCCGTGCCAAAAATGGCCTGGGGCGAGCGAGCGGTCGGGAATCTCAGCAAATACTTCAATAAAAATTCTTCCGGCCCACCGCCCATGACATCGATAAATGTGCCAAAATGACTGGCCGATATTTTGTAATTGGCCAGCCTATCGGAAAGTAGATCGCGCAAATTATCGTCGACTGTGGCCAGCGGCGCATGCCAAGAAACGCTGAGTTGCTCGGCGGCCGTGGCGATGCCTCTCGGCGGGAGTTTTTCGGTTTCTAAATCCAAAGTATACTCGAGCGGCAGTAGAGGTTTATCGCCATCAGTCTCGGCCGAAGTCATGGTCAAATATTTGCGAGCGCGCGTCAACGCCACAAACAGCAGTCGCAGTCGCTCGTCGTCATTATCACCGCTCAACCGAAACGGCATGTTGTGCGGCCATCCCAACAAACTGCCGCGCGTGCGGGTCTTGCTACCCCAAATTTCCGAATTAGCGCCGATGATAAAAACGTGGTCGAATTCCGAACCTTTGGCCTTGTGCGCGGTCAGGAGCTTGATTCTGGCCTTGGTGGCCAGCGTGAAATTACTGGTCAGCGGTTTGCCTAGTTCATCGATCTCGCGCACGAAATCGAGAAAATCGATCAGCCGCAGTGATTTATTAGGTCGCCAATCGCGCAAGTGATCCCTCAGCGTCGTTAAATCGGCCAGGAAATTCAAGTAACTCTCAGGCTCGCGATCCAAGGCCTCGGCCGAGAAGAAATAATTGTAAAGTGGCGAATGGATCTGACCAAACATTTCCTCCAAGATCCCGTCTCCTCCTCGCTTCGCCTCGTCGTCGACCGTCTGGCGGTTTGGCGCCAGCCCAGGATCTTGGAGTAAAGTTTGGTCAGATCCAATCAACTTATCCAAAATGATTTCGAGCGGTTCGTTTTGCGCTAGTTGAGCGGTTGTCTGGAGCCAATCGGCGAGCGGCGCGGATTTCTTGTCGGTGGCTAGAACATCCAACCAACCAAGTTTTTTATCATGCGCGGTCAGACTAATGCGCCACAGCTCGGCCGGCGGAATATTCCACGCCGGGTGCGCCAAAACTTGCGGTAAATACTCGTCCACAATAGCCGTCACACCGCGCGAAATCGCCTCGACCACTAGGCTGAGATGGATGAGTTGCCGGATCGGCTCACTGCTCAAAACGTCGCGCCGCCGCTCATAATCAACCGCCAAATTTTGCTCAGCCAAGAACGGCAACAAACTCTCCAACTGTCGGTGGTTTCGGGCGATGACGGCGATAGTTTCAGGATTAGTTTTAGCGTCGATGAGACGGCGGATTTCTCCGGCGACAAAAGCGCTCTCGGCCTGGCGCGTAGCGGCCGAAACGCGCCGGACTTTGGCCGAATGTTCGACTTTCTTGATTAATTTCTTGGTCGAACCGTCCGCTCCCAAAAGTCGCTCGGAAATCTGCGCAGCCGCGCGGCGCGCCAAATCCAAAATCGCTTCTCCGCTGCGATAATTTTCGCTCAAAGACACAACAGTCAAGTTCGGAAAACGCACGGCGAACTGTTGAATATTGCTAATGTCCGCGCCCTGGAATCGATAAATCGCCTGGTCGTCGTCGCCCACCACCATCAAATTCGGCTCGGTATCATAATCGGTCAATAGGTGGAGCAAGCGCATCTGGGCGTCGTTAGTGTCTTGGAACTCGTCGACCAAAACGTATTGAAAAGTCTCCTGGAGCTCGGATTTCAAATCGGGATTTTGCTCGATGGCCGTGATGACGCGCAGGATCATGTCGTCGAAATCATAGAGTCCGCGACGGGGCATTTCGTCCATGTATTTGGCGTAAACTTCCGCGGCCAACAGCAATTTCTGGCTCAGTTTATCGTCCTTTAGAATCAAATCACCACGCGGGTTTTTGACCGTCCAAGTTTTTTTCCACTCGGTTAGCGGTTTGGTTTTGTTGGTGGTTTTGGTTTCGTCTAGGGCGCGCCTTAGGCTGCTCCCGAAAACCTCCGCCAAAGTCGGTTCGGCCGAAAATGCTAGGCGCGGCGTCTCGGCGACTGCCTTTTCGGCCTCGTCCATCAATTCGGCGGCCGCGTCGCACGTGGCGGCTACTATTTTGCCCGCGAAAACTCGGCGCAGCGTCGGCGTGATATTAGCGCAAAATGCCAAATTTTGCGCTAATAACTCTCGGATCTCGTCGGGCGCGAGACCGGCTTTTTTGAAATCAGAAATCACCCGTGCCAGCTCGCCAAGATAAGTCCAGCGGCCGTTCATGGTCGTAGCTAGCGGATTATTGTGCGGCAAACTTTCGAGAATTTCGTTTAGAACCGCCAAAGTCATCAACTCATCAGCCGGCCGAAAAAGCGCGCCACCATAAAAATATTCCGGATGACGACTAATAATTTCCGAACCAAAACTATGAAAAGTATGGATGGCGACTTTGTAGGCGTCGCTGCCGATAATCTGGCTCAGTCGCTCGGTCATATTAGCCGCCGCCGATTCGGTAAAAGTCAAACACAAAATCGATCGCGGATCGGTGTCGGTCTTCTTTAAAATATTGGCCACACGCAGCGCGAGTAATTGGGTTTTGCCGGTGCCCGGCCCGGCGATAATCATCAATGAACCATCGATCTGGTTGATGGCTGCTGCCTGCGCCTCGTTCGGTCTCTTGATACTCACATTAAACATTTTACGCTATTTTGGCGATTTTTGAAAAATATGGTAAAATACATAGCCATGAAGCAACTTTATGCAGAAGTGAGTCTAGAAAAACACCTCTACGCCATGTTTGGGCTGCGGATTGACATTAAATCGGTGATCGCTAATAAAATTCCGGTCGGCGCCAGCACCGGAGCGACGGTGTTTCTGTCTGAAAAAGGTCAACTCTATGTTTTCATCATGACGCATGGCGGGCAGAATCTGGGCGATGTCAAGAAAATTCTAGCGCGGATGAATTTAAAACCAGAGCAATTTATGCCGCCCAAGGGAGACAACGGTTATTTCGATCGTGTCGCCACGGTAAAGTTCCGCGAAGTTTTCCCCGGTCGCACGCCGAAAAACGACGGTGACCTAAAGTTTTATCGCACGGTGGCGCCCTACAATCCGGCGTTAGTGCAAATTTCCGAAGTCCAAAACGGCATCATCAAGCAATACGACAGCGACGCTGTCGGCCGCTGGCGCCCCGCGATCAAATTCCAATATCGGCGAATTAGGACGAGCTAGCGATATTTTAGTTTTGTGATTAAAATTTAGCACTTGACAAATGTGCATGGGGGGGGGTATACTCTCAGGGTAAGTTAATTAGGAGAGAGCATATGAGCCCCGAAGCACAAGGTGACAGGAAACCAAGACAAAGACCAAATAGGAAACGTGGACGAAAAGATCCTGTAGCGGCAGCCATGGCTGCAAGAATTAGCGGGGCGGCTGGCGGTTTGGGTATTGTTGATGGGGTTCGTGCGGATGATCAGACAAAGCGGAATGAGGCTGCCGCAGCAGCAAGAGCGGAGGCGGATCGCGTGAGAAGGATGAGTTTCGCAGAACAGGAAGCCCATTATGCAGAACTGTACAGTCACCTGTGGTAGCGATCAGTTACTCAACCGTCTCAGCGACCAACTCCCCGCCGATTTTCTCGATGTCGGCTAGGCCGTGTAGATCGATTATGTTGGTGAATCCGGCTTTTTCTAAAATCTCAGTCGCTCGCGCTGAGCGGGCGCCGCTGCGGCAATGCAAATAAATTTTGCTGTCGTGCGGCAGGTCGGGCAATTCGCCGGCCTCGATATCTTCGATCGGCCAATTCTCCGCCCCGACGAAATAGCCGGCCGCGTACTCGTCGCTGCGGCGCACGTCGTAAAATTTGGCGCCGCTCGCGATATCGTCCTGGATCTGCTCGAAAGTCAACTCCGGCGTGGCGGCGGCTCCTTTTTCGGACACACCGGCTACTTCGGCCGGCGCTCTCTCGGTCGATTCTTCCCCGCCGCGCCCTAGTGATACGCCCACAATCACCCCGCCGGCTACTGTGACGATGGCGATGACGATGATAATTTTGCGCATCTTTTCCTTTCTTTAATGGCTCAGAGCCACGATAGCAATGACGCCGACCACGACCCACATTGTGTTAGTGGCGGCCGACGGGTAGGCTTTGCGGATCAGAGCCAACACCAATAAACCGCTACCGCCGATAATGTTTAGTGTCTGATACAGATACGATTGAGCGGAAACCACGTCCGAGCTAACGAGGATGTAGGCGCTGACCAGAGACAGAGCGCCGATCCAACCAAGAACGTCACCGATCAGGAGTCGCCGATTATCCCGGCTGCTATCGGGTTTGTGATGATGCAAAGGATGATAACGCATACGATAGCCATTGTATCACTTCTATTTGAAAACGAAAAATGTTATAATGGTAAGAACATATCTAAGGAGGGATAATGAATGAAAAACCGATCCTAGCGGCTAAGCGCTTGACCAAAATTTACGGCAAGAAATCACTCGAGGTCAAGGCGCTCGACGGAGTCAATCTAGAGATCAATCGCGGCGAAAGCATGGCGATTATCGGCAAAAGTGGTTCCGGCAAAAGCACACTGATGCATATCTTGGCGTTCCTCGATACACCGACGTCGGGTGTGATCGAGATTAACGGTAAAAACGCCACCAAACTAAAGACACGCCAAGTCAACCGGTTGCGCAATCGGCGATTCGGTTTCGTCTTCCAACAATTCTTTATGAACGCGCGCGACACAGTGCTAAACAACGTCATGTTGCCGCTGAAAATCGCCGGTATCAGGAAATCCGAGCGCAAGCGCCGCGCTATGGAAGTGCTCGAGATCGTGGAATTGACCGACAAAGCCAAAACGCGAGCCAACGATCTGTCCGGCGGCCAAAAGCAACGAGTTTGCATCGCGCGAGCCTTGGTCAACAATCCAGCGGTGATTTTCGCCGACGAGCCGACCGGCAATCTCGACTCGGTTACCGGCGCTGCGGTGGAAAATCTGCTGTTTAAACTCAACAAAGAAAAAGGCATCACGCTGATTATCGTGACGCATGATGCTGATCTCGCGGCGCGCTGTGATCGGCAAATTTATCTAAAGGACGGCAAGATCATAAAAAGTCCCGTGTCCAGTGGAGTAAAAACCGTGAGTCCACCCGGCAAACGGGGCGTAAAAAAAGGAGGCCGCATATGAAACTTCTCGATATCATCAAGAGCGCCAACGCAAATCTCTTGCGCAACAAAGGCCGAACCTTTTTGACGATTTTGGCAGTTTTCGTCGGTTCGTTCACCATCATTCTGACGAGTGGTATTCGCACCGGCGTCAACAGCTACATCGACACGCAAATGAATAACGCCGGCGGCGAGAATGTGCTGGAAATTAGCTCGTCGGCAATGAGTGAGGCGATGGAAGGTAGCATGATGGGCGGCTCGTCTGCACCGAAAAAATACGACCCCAGCAGGAGCCCGATATCCACCACTGGCATGGCTATCACAGGCGAGCAGCTAAACAAAGCCCGCAAAATTAACAACATCGAATCGGTCAGTCCGTTCATCATGACGAGGATGACTTCGATGATTCCGATCGGCGTGGCCATCAAATACGCGGTCGGGGTCAATGGCGAAAAGTACGAATTCGATGTGCGCAGCTCGATCGACGGGGTTAATTTGGACATCCGCGAGGGCACGAAGTTGGACAACCAAACAAAAGAACGCCAAATCGCCATCGGGATGGATTATGTGGCGGCCTTTGGATTCAAGGACGACAAGGACGCCATAGGCAAAGAACTAACGATCTACGTTCTAGATCGCGGTCGCCCGGGCAAATTGGTACCGATCAAAGCCAAAATCGTGGCCGTTCTTAACAAATCGATTTTGACCATGAGCGGCGGCTCGGTCAACGACAGCTTAGCCAGGGCGATGTTAGATGCCGCTAGCCAGAATTTACAGGACAATTTCCGCCAAATGTACACGATGGCTACGGCACAACTCAAACCCAACCTGAGCGACGCCGAGCTCGACAAAATCAAGGATCAACTAAAAGAAATCGGCCTGTCCGGCATGACCGCGGAAGAAGAAGTCGGCATGATCAAGGCGTTCTTTGACGCGATTATTTTGGTGTTCACGATCTTTGGCGGTATCGCTCTACTGGCCGCCAGCATCGGTATCATCAACACACTGTTTATGGCGGTCCAAGAACGCACGCGCGAAATCGGCCTAATGAAAGCTATGGGTCTCGGCCGAAGCAAAATCTTTCTGATGTTTAGCATCGAAGCCATCTCACTCGGTTTCTGGGGCTCGGCGCTCGGCGTCGGCGTGGCTTACTTGGTCAAAATGATACTCAATCCATTAGCGGCCGACACTTTCCTAAAAGACCTACCCGGCTTTAATTTGATGAAGTTCGACCTCGTGCTGTTGCTGCTATTGGTCGCTCTGGTGATGGCGATCGCCTTTTTGGCCGGCACCCTACCCGCCCGCCGGGCCGCTAGAAAAGACCCCATTGAGGCGCTCCGGTACGAATAGCTACCGCGACAAAATCATTGATCGTCGTACCGCGGTTTTTCTTCTGAAATCATTTCGAATGATACGTCGGCATTTTTGAAAATGTCGGCGGTTTCTGACTTGCCGTGATAATCGTGTTGGACGACGACGCGTTTGACGCCGGCGTTCACGATCAGCATGGCGCAATTTCTGCACGGAGTCATTCGACAATAAAAAGTGGCGCCGTCGATCGACACACCGTTTTTGGCCGCTTGGCAGATGGCGTTGGCTTCGGCGTGGGCGGTTCGCATGCAATGTTTGGATTTCGAACCGTCTTCGTGGGTTATTTCTTTCATGAGGTGCCCAACGTCATCGCAATGTGGCGATCCTTTCGGGCTGCCGACGTAACCCGTCGAGAGTATTACTTTGTCGCGAGCGATAACGCAACCGCTCCGGCCGCGATCGCAGGTGGCGCGCTTGCTCACGGCGTCCATAATTTCCATAAAATATTCTTCCCAAGTCGGTCGAATGTACACGTTGGTTTTCTTTGGCATAGTCCTCCTTTTCGTTATTTATTCTAACACAAAATGTGGTAGAATGTTATTAGCCAGAGGTGACATTATGGTAAACAAAGGTCAATATGAAAATTAGTAAAAGCACGCTTTTCATGATAGTCGTGGCCTTGTCGGTGACGGTTTTGATCGTCAGCAACATCGCTAGCACCAAATTGTTCGATTTTTTCGGGACGGGTTTGGTTTGGGACGGCGGCGCGATTTTGTTTCCTTTAGCGTATGTTTTGGGCGACGTAGTGGTGGAAATTTACGGTTTCAAAGTAGCGCGCAAAATCGTGTTGGTGACTTTCGCGATGAATTTGCTGGCGGTTTTGGCGCTCTGGATTGTGCAGATTTTGCCGCCGGGCGTTGGTTGGGGCAACCAAGCGGCCTACGAAGCCATCATCGGTTTCATGCCGCGATTGGTGGCCGGCAGCCTAGTGGCCTACGCCGTCGGCCAGATCGCCAATGCGTTTGTTTTCGCCAAAATCAAGGTCGCCACCAAAGGCCGCCGATTGTGGCTCAGAGCGCTCGGATCGAGCCTCGTCGGCAACCTCATCGACACGCTGATTTTTGTGAGCGTCGCTTTTTACGGCGTGATTTCTCCCGTCCAATTCGTCGGCCTAATCTGCATCGCCTACGCTACAAAAATGATCGGCGAAACGCTGCTGCTACCGGTGACATACCGCGCGGTCAAATTCATGAAAAAAGTCACGGGCGATGATCATTATGATAAAAAACTAAGGTTGCGCAATGTCTTTTTCAAATGATCGGAAAGATCCGAGAGCGGAAGAATTTTTTAGTTTTGAAATAACAGCTCGGTACGGTGATTTGGCGCGGGCGGGGGTGATCCACGCGCCGCATGGTTCGATTGAGACACCGACGTTTACGGTGGTGGGCACGCACGCGGCGGTGAAATGTTTGACGCCGAACGACCTAAGGGCGGTTGGTGTGCAGGTGATGCTGAGCAACGGTTATCACCTGCTCCGGCGGGCGGTTATGATCGATGCGGCCGGCGGTCTCGCGGAATTCAACGGCTGGCGCGCGCCGACGATGACCGATAGCGGCGGCTTTCAAATCATGTCGCTCGGCTCGGGACTAGGCAAAATTGTGTCGATGAGTGAAGAGGACGGCGCTATTTCGAGCAACGTTTTTTCTTCATCGTCGGCTCGATCCGAGCAATCCGAGCCGGACGACATCCCCATGCTTGATAAATCAAGCGGGGGCCCTGTCGTTCGGTCGGCTTCATCGGCTCTTCGCGCGAATGAATATGATTCAGAAAAAAATTGCTCGAACGCGCCTGGCAGAGCTCGAAACTTAACAGAAGTCGATGACGAGGGCGTGACTTTTCGCGATCCGTATCACGGGCGGATTGTCAAATTCACGCCGGAGCTGTCTATCGCGACGCAGCACAAAATCGGCGCTGACGTGATGATGGCTTTTGATGAGCTGACTTCGTTTGGCGATGATTACGATTACAATGTGGAAAGTTTAGAGCGGACGCGAATTTGGGCGGAGCGCAGTTTGCGCGAACATGTACGACAGGCAAATCTGCGGCGCGGCAAACCATACCAAGCATTATTCGGCGTCCTCCAAGGCGGCCGCTGGCAGGATTTACGCGAAAAAGCCGCGCACGATCTCGCGGCGATGCGAATCCGCGGCGCGGAATTTGACGGTTTTGGTTTGGGCGGCGCTTTTGAAAAGGAACGCCTGGGCGAAACTATTAAATGGATGACGCGGATTTTGCCGGAGAACAAACCGCGGCATTTGCTCGGCCTGAGCAAACCCGACGATATTTTTGTCGGCGTCGAAAATGGTTGCGATACGTTCGATTGCGTGGCGCCGACGCGCGAGGCGCGGCACGGGCGAATTTATACTTTGGATGGTGATATCAACTTGCGCCGCAGTGAATTCGCGAGCGACGAACGACCGCTCGATCCGGAATGTGATTGCCCGGCTTGTTGTCCTATTCGTCATTGCGAGGAGCCGAGGGCGACGCGGCAATCTAGTGGATTGCTTCGCGGTGCTCGCAATGACAATAATTATTTCTCTCGTGCCACATTGCGCGCCATGCTCAAATCATCCGAACCGGACGAAAAGGCTCGCGCCCTTTCCCTACTTTCCAGGCATAACGTGCGTTTTATTATTCGGTTGACCGAGCAAATTCGGGCGTCGATCATTGACGGAACTTTTGATGAATTAAAAAGCTTTTGGCTGAAACGATATTATGGTACAATAAAGTCATGAGAAACGTGAAATTGGGCATCGGCACGGGAACATTCGTGCGGTTTTGGTTGGTTATTTTGGCGTTTATTGCGGTCATCGGGACGGCTTGGGTGGCGCGCGGCGCCATCATCACGGTGTTGGTGTCGTTCTTTTTGGCGTTGGTTTTGAATCGGCCGGTCTCGTTCATCGCTCGGCACCTGCCCGGCAAATCGCGAGTCATCGCCACGTTGATCGCCTATGTTTTGGTGGTGAGCATCATCGCGCTGGTTTTCTTCCAGGTCGTGCCGGTTTTCGTCAAGCAAATCTCGGTTTTCTTGGGCTCTTTGCCGGATCTATTGCGCAGCTTCCAGGGTCAATCGGGCTGGCTAGCGGATTTCTTAAACGATCATAATTTGGCTGATCAATACGCTCTTTGGCTCAAGGAATTCCAGGGCGAAATCACCAACATCGCCAAAGGCATCGGCAGCTCGTTTATGGACATATTGAACGCATTGGTCAATGTGATTATTAACGTGATTTTTGTGGCGGTTTTGACTTTTCTGATGCTGATCGAAGGGCCGACGTGGGAGGAGCGTTTTTGGCGGCTAGTTTATAACGACGACAGAAAGCGCAAAACTCACCAAGCCATCGCGCACAAAATGTACAACGTGGTCAGCGGCTACATTAGCGGCGTCAGCATGGTGGCGGCGATCGCGGCGACGTTGACTGCGGTGGCCGTGGCGATATTGTCGGTCATATTTGCTTTTGAGTTGGCGTTGATTTGGCCGGCTTGGTTGATTGTTTTCCTGTTGACGTTTGTGCCGATGTTCGGCTCGATGATCGGCGGCACGATTGTGGCGCTGCTGCTCCTGCTCTACTCGTGGCCGGCGGCGGTGATTTACGCGGTGTTCTTTGTCGTCCAACAACAGGTCGAAAACAACATCATTTCGCCCAGGATCCAGTCCAAGCGACTCAACATGTCGGCCATGGTCGTCTTGATCGCGGTTTTGTTTGGCCTACAGGTGGCCGGCCTGCTCGGCGCGTTGGTGTCGATTCCGGTGGCCGGTTGCGTGATGGTTCTGCTCAAAGAACACCTGCGTGCCAAGCGCGTCCAACAAGCAAAAGCCGCCGGCCGAGAAGTCGACCCAAACAACGAAGCCGAAGTCGCGGTCGTCTTCAACGAAAAGAAATCTTTCACGAGACTGCGTTTGCCGAGGATTAAACGGAAGCGGAATCAGGGTTAAGCTACAATTCGGCGCCGGCCAATTCGGGCGGTAGTTTCAAACCGGCAGTCCGCGCCAGTGCTTTGCTGGACATAAATCTTTCGCAGGCTTCCCTTGCCATCGACACTTCATTTGCGCCCGCTTGCTCTAAATGATGTTCGGTGCAATAATTAACTATTGCTTCATCAACCTTACTCTGTAATCCCTTGGGGATATGGAGCATTGTCTCAGGGTTTTCACCTTCAGTGCTTGTAAGACATAACGCCCCGTTTTTGTCTAGGCTTACGAGAGTGTGACGGAGAATTCTTCGATCTCCGTCCCCACAACCGCTCTCGGGTATTTGATCGGGGATCATATAAAAGGGTCTGCCTACTACGTCATATATCAGTTGCAAGAAGTCATAATTAGCCTGTTTTATTGCTACTACTCTAGTGTGCCTAATATCCGCTATCCCACAATTTACTCCTAAAAATTCTGATGCTTTGCCCCTAGTGTGTAGCGGATTATTTAGTGTTAAACTTGCAGGTATGGTTATAACATCTGATACTTGAAGACGAGCTAAGCCAAGAAGCTTTGCTTTTTCTAGTTGTGACTTATTGGCTAGTGTCTTTGCAGTTTTGCCGACCCAAGATTTACATTTTTGCGCCCTTATAAGCTGAGCAGACAAGGCTTCCACCGACAACAGATCCTCTATATCAATGATTGAGGTCGCGTCTAGCGGGGGAGTGCCTTCCTCAATCAACATCCCCATTACCGCTCTTACGGAGTGTGACTCGACGGATTGAGCCGTGCTATCATCTTCAGCAAATACGTCAGTACCAGCGACGTATTGTCCTCCGGGCGACATATAGCGAATGGCTAACGGAGCCAATCCCGATGCCGCAAGGCTCCTGACGTGTTCCGACACGCTCGTTTCTACTATGCGCAAACCGGGATTGGCAATCGTTGCACCAGTACCAAACCCCTTTAGCAAGCGGCTACGTACATCATCTGGGGGGGGGTCACGTTACCTGAATCCCCTTTTGGGCGCCGACGTAAAAAACTCATACTAAACTTCTTTCTCCACCCGTGAATTGTTGATGCAATGATACGCTAATTTTGTCGGTAAGTCAAGAGTTTTGTTATTTCCGCGACCATATCGAGCCGACGGACGAATCTTTGATCTCGATTCCCTGCTCTAATAGCTCGTCGCGAATTTTGTCGGAGGTCTCGAAATTTTTGTTGTCGCGGGCGGTTTGGCGCTGGGTGATCAGGCTCTTTTGCTCGTCCGAAATGTCCGGCGTGGATTCGGCGATCCTTAGGCCGAGATGATCATCAACGAATCGGATCAAATTGTCCAACGCGAGATGATTGACGTTGCTCGGTGCAAAAATCTCGATCGCGGCGTCGAGGTGTTTCAGTGCCTGCGGCGTGTCGAGATCATCGAGCAACGCTTCCTTAGCCTGATTTAATAAATCGTTAACGATTTCAGTTTGACCGTCGTCACCGGAATCTACGACTTGCCATCTTAATTCCGCGATATTTCGCCAATTACGCCGGCGATTTTGTGCTGCGGCCAAATTTTCCCAACTGAAATTCGTGCTCTTCCGATAATGCGATTGCAAAACCAACATGCGAAAATCGAGCGGATCGTAGCCTTTTGCAACTATGTCCGGCAAAGTGTAAAAGTTATTCGCGGACTTGGCCATCTTCTTTCCATCAACCAACAAATGTTCGTTATGCACAAAAAAGTTCGCCATCATTTCCGGCCGATCGCCAGCCGTGATTTGGGCGATCTCGTTCTCGTGATGCGGAAAAATCAAGTCCACGCCGCCAGTGTGAATGTCGAACGGCTGACCCAGGTTATCAACCGACATAACCGAGCATTCGATGTGCCAACCCGGGCGACCGCGGAAATTTTGCACGCCGTACGGCTCCGCGCCCTGCGGGATCACAAAGTCCCACGCCGGTTCGCCAACCTTTTCGCTCTTCCACAGCGCAAAATCCGCCGCCGTGTCTTTGTCATATTCATCGTTGTTGATACGCGACTTGGTTTCGCTTGCTAGTTCGATTTTGCTCAGTTGGCCGTATTTGCGCGTCTTGGAGTACTCGGCGATGCTGAAGTAGATGCCATCGTCGGCAACATATGCGATGCCCATTCGCAGGAGTTCGGTGATCAGCCATTGCATCTCAGGAATATTTTCCGTGGCTCGCGCGAACTGAACTTCGTCGACCAAGTTGCCAATCTCGCGCATTTCGCGCCGGAAAATTTCCTCGTACTGACTCGTGAATTCGATCAACGCATCCATCGGATCCAAATCTGGAAAAGCCGCCGCTGAACCGCGAATCGTTTTGTCGTCAACGTCGGTAAAGTTCATGACGCGTTGCACATTGTAACCAGCTAATTTCAAAGTGCGATGTAAAATGTCTGACGCGACATACGAAGATAGATTGCCGATGTGTGCATGATTGTAAACCGTCGGCCCACAAGAATAAACCCGCGCGATATTGTCATTGCTCGGCGCAAAATCGTCGACTTTTTTGGTCAGTGTATTATAAAGTCTCATTTGCCCACTCCTTCTAAGATGTCACTTTCTGGCCAGTCTTTTAAAAACATCGCACCTTCATTGTCTTTTATTTCGAAACCAAATCTAGCATAAAATTTTTCGTTCTTAGAGAACTCGGTAGTCAATACTTGGCGGCCGAAACCGCGATAATTTTCTAATAATTTTTCTACTAGTTTTTGTCCGATTCCATGACCCTGATATTCTGGTAAAACTACGGTAAAGGTTAAAAACATCGAAATCGCGCCGTCATCAATAGCCGAAACCAGCCCAATTAATTTGTCATCATCCCACGCAGACACTACGCGGTCAGCGCCGTTAATGGCGCGTGCCAGATGGTTAGGAAATTTAGAAGAAGTCCAGCCAGTGAAAGCAAAAAGACGGCTAGTTTCTTCCGTGCTGAAATTTTTGTCAGTTTTGTAAATTATTTTCATCATTTTCCTTCCTTTATGCGGAAGCTTTTGAACCCATCGCCGTTCGTTGATCTGGTTGTTTCGCGTGGATTCTCGTTGTCGTATTCTCTATAAACTTTTTCCATCATCGCGGTGAATTCGGGCAGCCACTCGTCGTACTTTTCATAAATGCGAAAACCGGCTGCGTATGGGTGACCGTCGCCACCAAAGAATTTTGCGACCAAGTGCGACACCGGAATGTTGCTGCGCAGCTTCCCCGTTAATTTACCATCAGGATAAGTTTTTGCACCAATCGCCACGTCAACGCCGATGACTAGACGCATTTCATCGAGCACCAACATGGTCGGGTTGTAGTCGTTGGAATATTCCTGGATTTCCTCGAACGGCACGAAAACTAACGCTGTGCGACCGTCGTTATAATACTCAATTCGGTCGATAAGCTGACCTTTGTACTTCAAAATTTCTGGTTTTTTCTTCATAAATTCACGCCGTTTCTCCTCGATATCGGCCGGATTGGCACCGAGACGAACCAATTCTGCGCAGGCGGCAAAACTTTCCGCGGTCGTGGCGGCGGTGGTCAGGCCCAAACTATCGGCCTGGATAGATATGAACAAATTGGTCGCGGCCGTGGCGTTAATCGTCCACTTTTCTTCTCGACACAAATCATAAATCAATTCACCAGTAGCCACGGCGGTGTCGCTCATTATGTATTCGGCGTCGAATGGCAAATCTGGTTCGACGCTGACGTGGTGATCAAAAACCAATACAGGGTGTGTGTTCAAAAAGTTGGCCGAAGTGGGATTATCTAAAGTTTTGCTGAGCAAGATTTTCGACGAAGTATCGACAATTATAGCGATGTCGGCATCAGTCGGGAAATCCAAACTGACACGATCCCAACCGACGATATGCCGCAGATAAGTCGGAATTTGCACCGGACAATGCAATGCGACTTCTTTGCCCATTTCGCCGAAAATTTCCTCCAGCGCTAGAGCCGACCCCAATGAATCACCATCGGGATTTTCGGCTTGGATGACCAAAATCTTCTTGGCGTCGGCGATTAATTTCCTTTGCGAATCGTTCAACATACGAATATTCTACCAGAAACTAGAGTTTTTCGCGAGCGGCCAAACATTCTAAATGCTCGAAAAGTTGCGAAAAATAAGCATCGCTGTGCGGCACGATCTTTTCTTTTGGATCGTCATCGAGCAGCCAACTTTTTAGCTCCGGCAGAGAGAACCATTTCAAATCGCTAACCTCACCGTCATTGAAATTGAATTTCTTATCCCCATAAATCCTGTACAGAAAAACATCACGAATCTCTTCGTATTTGCCAAAATGGTGGTCGGAAAATATGTAGTAAAGTTTTTCGCGATCAATTGATAAACCGATTTCCTCGAGAGCCTCACGTACCGCAGCGTCAAGCACGGTCTCGCTGACATTAATTTTACCGGCCGTTGAAATATCCCAGCAGTTTGGCCAACTAACTTTGCCTGGCGAGCGTAGTTGCAGGAGGATCTCTACGCCCCCGTCCACAACTGGTCGCCAAATCCAAACATGCGCCACGCCGCAAATTTTTGCATGATTCGAAAATGCCGATCTATGAAAGCCTCGATTCTTGCTCGCGCCATTGGCGGCAAACTCCTGCCACAATTCATCGTCGTGATTCATGCATCTATTGTATAATGGTTGGGTGAAAAATAACAGCTTACTGCGATTTCTGAGTTCATGCCGGGGTGTGTTTTTGTTGGGTGCGTTGGTTGGCGTGATATTTTTTGCCGTGCAATTCGGATTGGCGACTGCGAACCCGCTAGCGACTGATTGGATTTGGCACGGTGTGACACACGATACCGCGCAGCATTTCATTGGCTGGGAATTTTTCCGCGCGGATTCGACCGGCGCCGTGATTAATGGTTTGGCCTACCCGGAAGGTTTGCCGATTACATTTATGGATGGGATTCCGCTGTTGGCGTTGCCGTTGAAACTCATAGCAGGAATTTTGCCGGCCGGATTTCAATATTTCGGTCTGTGGGCGCTAGCTTGTTATATCTTACAGGGCGGCATCGCTGCGGTTTTGGTGCGAAAAATTTGGCGGAAAGTTTTCAAATCACAAATTATTTCCGCTGCTCATTCGACCGGATTTCGCGACGGAAACTTGACTTCTGAAAATCAGGAATCACGCTCCAGGCATTCGCGCTATCCTGATTTTCAATCAAGGCAAGTTTCCCGGAAATCCGGAGAAATCGCAGACAAAAATAATTTGCGCTGCTCGATTTGGCAAATTCTCTTTGTGGTAGCCGGTGCATTAATTTTCGTCCTCGCGTCGATGATGATTGCGCGAACGTTGTACCACCCAGCGCTGGCGGCGCATTGGCTGATTTTGCTCGGCATATTGTTGGTTTGGGATGCGCCGAAATTTGCGAAATGGTGGAAATCCGTGCTCGTTTGGTCGGCCATGCTCGTCGGCGCCGTGTTGATCCACCCGTACTTTTTGCCGATGCTGACTGTAATTATGCTGGTGGCAATGCTGCGGCTCTTGCCGAATAGTTCTTCTGAGGCTGTACGTAGTTACGACGAGGCGAAAGTGATTTCCCCCGTAACGACGGGCGGAAATCACGTACCGAAGAAGAAACTTTTGGCAAGAGTCGCTGAATCCGCTATGAGAGTCATAATCCCGATTGCGTTAGCCGGACTAGCTTTTTGGGCAATCGGCGGCTTTGCGCTCGGTTCGGGCGCCGAAATTCGCGATTTGCACGAGAAAGGATTTAATTTGCTCAGCTTCGCAAATCCCGGCGGTTATTCGATTATCCCGGCCTTTCCCAACGCGTCGAGCTCGCCGGAAACTTTGATGTGGCTTGGGCTCGGTGTCTGGGCGATGCTGATCGCCGCGGCGATTTTGTGGCGCGGGCGATATAAAAAATCAGTGAAAAATTTGGTAAAGAAATTCAAGAAACATCGCGGGCGCAACATCGCCATCGCGGTCGTCGGCTGCGCGCTCCTAGCGTTCGCGATCGGCGTGCGAGTTGATGTCGGGCCGTTGGTGGTGTTCCAATGGGAACCGCCGGCCAAGATTTACGAGCTCTGGTCAGCATTCCGCGCGGCGGCGCGCGAGGCTTGGCCGTTTTATTATTTGACGATTTTGCTGGTGATTTATTGGTTTGCCAAAGCTATAAATTGTCATTCCGAACTCGTTTCGGAATCTAAAAAATCTTCGAGTAAGATCCTGGGCGCAGCGTTCGGAACGAACCATCAAGTTCAGGATGACAAGAAAAAGTTTTTCCGGAAATTCAGAGAGGTCGCAGAACAAAATATTTTTGCAACTGTAGCGGTCTTGTTTTGCGCAGTTTCGGCAATGCAATTCATCGACATTTGGTTCAGCGAAAAAGCAGTGGCGCGGCGCGAAGGTTTCGCGATCGCCCGCACGGCCGAACCACAATTTCGACCGATGGATATCAAGGATTTACTGACCACGCAAAAACATTTGGTCATGCTCGACAGTAGTTTTCGTGGCGACCAAAGCGGTACGTATGAAATTGCGCGAACCGCGCTCGCCAATAATTTGACGATGAACATTGGTTTCTTTGCGCGGATTCCCGACCCGATTTGGGAACAGCAGACCACCTGGCGCAACAAAGTTTTGCGTGGCAAACTTTCCGTCGATGACCTGCGCGACTACATCTTCGCAACACGCGACGAGAAAACTGCCAAAAAAATCGCCAAACATTATAGAGTCGAAAAACGTGAGAATTTCTGGTTTATAATAAAATATGAGGAGTAAAATGAAGAGTAATTCTTTTGAAGTTTATCGTGATCCAAAGCTAGGCGCGATCTTCTATTTTAGCCAGTGTGACGAAAATCTGACGACGGGAGTTCTGTTTCTGCCACCACATACGGAGCTAACGAAACATAATCGCCCGCTCGCTTTTGAAAACCTGATCCAGATTTCCGGCAAATGTGTCATGAAAGTTTTCGATGACAACGATCGTGTGACCGAGTATCCGCTGTCGGTCGGCGATACGCTGCGCATGGATCGGGGGCAATGGCACATTCACGCCAACCCACACGACGAGGCTTCCCTAACGATTTTCAAAATTGAGGGCGACATCACCGCGATCGTGCAAGCGATCCGTGAGAGTTGTGAAAAGTTGTAGCCAAAATATTTTCGCGGCGACTAGACTATGGGCGGGGATCTTTCATTGAATCTATCAAAGCTCCCATACTCAACTTGATAGCTCCAAAGCCATCTTGTTCATCTAGTCTAAGGAAAGTATATTTTTTGCCGTGCGCAGACAGTATTCTCTCCAGTTCTATTTCTGCGACTATGTCTGGCCCGCAGCCCATCGATGACAGGTGTACAAATTCGAGTTGATCCGGATATTTGCAGACCGCACTGGCCGCACGGTACAAATGTGTCGGCAAAGCCCACTGATCTCTTACGTTTAGCTGCGGTGGGTCGGCAAGATGGCTTATAGAATCAGCCGTCAGCACCCCGTAGCCCATGGAGCGAATAATATCTGGCGCCAAGTGATGAACCAGCGGATCAATTTGATAGGGACGACAGGCCAGCACTATGGCGCGCTTGCCACTATCTCGTAACGACTGCAAGGCGTCCTCGCCGGCTTGTTTGAGATCAGCCTCAAATCGGTCTTGTTCTTGCCAGGCATATTCAACAGCGGCACCGATTTCTTTTTTCGACAATCTATACCCTTGACCTTTCAAAGTTTCACGCAGCTCGCGTGCAAACTCTTTTTTATCCAGCAGCGACATGCTGGGATTTAGAAAAGGTATTTCGGACGTGCGGACTTCATGAATATTATCGGCAATACGGATTGGAGTTCCGGAAACGAGCGGGCAGCTGTAACTGTCGCGCATGCCAGCAAAAGGTGGTCGTCCCCATCGACACGATGGCATGAAAACAAAATCTACGTCGCTCTTGGCCAGCTCAATAACATGGCTGTGTGACAACTTTTCCGGGAAACAATCGTTGTCTCCCAATATAGTATGAGCACTTTCCAGTTGCGCCTTTTCATTCGATTCGGACGACAGGACAACCCGAAATCCCAGCCTGGTGAAAGCTTCGCAAAATAGCGGGAAATTTTTATACATATCCAAGGCGCGTGGTATACCAACAGTTCCGCGCTGATTAGGACCCTTTGGCTCCATATCTCTATCGAACAACAGTTGATAATTAAGGTTGAATAAATCTGGCAGACTCGGATCAATGCGCTCCCTGATCGAAGCGACGTGATCGATTGAGATTTCAACACCGCCGAGCTCCGTAGCTGGTAGGAGACTTGATCTGTGATCACTCTCAGTTCCCTTTTCCATGGCCATTACAGCCGCCCCGTAGGCACCCATAATTCCTGATAAACCGCCTGATGGACGAATGACCGGCATGCCCAGTTGATTCTCGAACGCCGCCAGCAAGGCATCATTAAGGAACGTGCCGCCCTGGACCAATATCGGCCTACCCTCTAGAGCTTCCTGGAACTTCGCGCCCGCGTGCACTTCACGCCTGGCTATGTTCCTGGCCAGTCCACATATTAGCCCAGCCGCAATATCCTCAGCAGGAACATTCTTCTGTAGAAGCCCACGCATAGCAGATGTAAATAATATTGTGCATCGTTCATTAACGCTGGCTGGATGCTGCGCATTGAGTGCCATTTCTGATATTTCCTTAACTGATTTACCAAACAACAGTGTCGCGGCATCCTCCAAGAAAGATCCGCTGCCAGACGAACATATTTCGTTTTTGCGTGTAGTGTAGCCATTCTCGTCGCACATCATCACCTTGACATCTTTGCCGCCAACGTCTACCACGCAACCAACATCTGGGGCCAAGGTTTTGGCGGCCTTGTGATGAGCCGACATTTCGACTACGTATTCATCGGCCTTGAACGCCCGTACTGCAATATCTTCGCCACCGTAACCAGTCGCCACTGTATAGGTAATATGAGATGAGTCTGGTATAACCTCATACAGATCCGCAAGTACATTAGCTAGAGCGGTTTTTATATCAGCTTTGTTACTAAAATAGCTATCGTGGACAATTTGGCCGCGTTTGTTCAGCAGCACAATTTTTATCGTCGTCGATCCGGCGTCAATGCCCAGGAAAAGTTTCGGTGTGAACTCATCAGAGCGCTCGGCCGTTACATCACTATTGTGACGCTCCAAGAAAGCTGCTCGATCTTCTGGCCCAGCAAATATCGGCGGTAGCTGATCATATGACCCGCGAATGTTAATACTTTCGGCCAATCTGGCTTGCAGTGCCCCAAAAGCTATCGTGGTCGAGCTGCCCAACGCCGCGCCTAGCGCGGGATAATATAAAGCCTCTTCGGTCGGCCGCACGATCTCGGCACCTGGTGATTGCATGGAAATTATTTCCTCAAATGCTCGACTTAGTTCTGGGGAATAATACAGCGCACCACCAGCCATTTGAACTCTTCGTCCATCAATCGGAGTACCTTTAGCTAGCTGCATAGTTTGCCCCGCCACGCCATAGAACGCTGACTTCGCTAGTTGCGGCAATGAATATCCCAGATTAGATGATTCCTGTATGGCATTTCTGAGAAACACACCGCAACGATAACCGGTCGGGAGCAACTCGCCATCATCCGGCCACTCTCTGGCAAGCTGATTGAGGCCAGCCACATCTGTACCCATACGCGAAGCTACCTGTTCTATGATGCTGCCGGTTCCGGCAGCACAGGTCAAATTCATAGTCGGATCGATGCGAACCAGATCACCTTCCTCATCATAGGTCACTCTGACGATCTTTGAATCTTCACCGCCCAGTTCAATGTAAGTTGTCACGCCCGGGAAAAAACTATTCCTAAAAAGTGCTTCGGTAGCCTTGAGCTCCTGGGTGAATGGCACGCCAATTTGTTCCGCTAGCACCTTGGCGCCAGTACCAGTCATAGCCACAGTCACCATTTGATCCGGTGTGACCAGGTTGCCAGTCACCATACTGGCCAGATCCCTGGACAGCGTAGCGCGATTATCAGCATTGTGGCGGCCGTAATTTTCATGAATGACATTGCCATCGGGCCCCACTAATACCTCCTTGGCTGTCGTAGAGCCCAAATCTATTCCCAGTCGCAGGTGGTCTGCCATCAATTATTCTCCCCCAGGCCAATCACCCGACTGAGAACATGGGTACCTTCCAGGTCTTCGATACGCCGTTCGACAAGTTGAATGTTAACATCCGGATAAAGTTCTTTGATGCGAGCGATTGGTGACATAGCTGCCACTTTGCCAGCCAGGCAGCTATAAGGCTGAATGATGACTATGTGCTTGACGCCGTTTTCGATAGCTTCAACAATTTCTGCTGATAGCAGCGGACCTTCGCCGCCCGACCACTCACCTCGAATCATCCTTTTCTGGTACATGTCCATGAATTTGACATGGGGTTCAAAGTGTTTGGATTTTCTCATGGCGCGTCGAACCGGCGCCCGATATCGCTCAATAAGATGAATCGCCAGCTCAGCCATCACACTATAGCCAAGTGGTGTGCGAAACGCTTTCCGCCTGTGAATGTTACCAGCAATAGATTACATAAAGAAATTCAACATATCCGGCAGCTCTACTTCGCGGCCGATGTCTTCGAGTCTTTCAACAATATGATAGTTATAATCTGCCTGATAATTAGCAAATATCTCCCCTATGACAAGAGTCTTGTCCTTGGGAGTAACCCCCCCCCTGCGCTCTAAACCATCAAAACTGTCAACTATGTATTTGATAGCGGCGACATATTCTCGCCAGCCCCTAGTGGCAATAATACCTAGACGACCCTGCATTCGACTGAGACGCTCTTTGAGCCCCTCAATACACTCTACAGTGAGCCTATCTGTTGAGCCTGGTTCGACTTCATATGGCCGCGTGCTGTTGGCGCATTGCTGTAGGGTATCAGCAAGGATAGTAGCCTTGGCTAGCCCAAAAAACATATCTAGGGACGGTATCATTCTTGTGGTGCGACGGCTGCCTCCATCATTAAGTGATGGCGGCACCAAATCCATGTCGTTATCGCCTGGCACGAGGGATAACAGCATCAGATCCATGTCGACGTTGGCTTCATCCAGACCGTTGCCTATAATGAACGAGTAGTTTGAGGCGCGGCATGGACCGCCAGTCGCCGTAATTAAGGCTACCCTTTCCTTGCCGTCCAAATTCTTAGAATGATGATCTAATAGGGCACCGGCAACAGCCGTAGCTGGTCCACAAATCTCTATTGGCATGTGATCCAGACCACGCTGAATAGCTGTGGCACCGATAGCATTTTCCACCTCAACTGCGTTAAAGCCAGCTTGCCTTAGCAGCTCAGTATACAGCGGCATAGTGTACGGATTCATTGGAGGAACTAAATACTCAACTCCGTCCCTGGGCTGGGTCGGTTCCCCTAGAAATTTTTTTGATAGTTTAGCTATTATTTCGTACAACCTTTCAATCAGACGACACTAGAGCCAGTCTGTTTCCTCACAAATACCATATCAATAATAAATGTTATCTCAGGGTTTGTCAATATTTCCGATATCTATGTTTCTTAGGATGCGACAAGTGGTTCGAGCAGATAATCATCTTGCCGGCGGGTTGTTGCGAATCTTGCCATTGGACGCCGCTTTCGTCTCGTCATAATCAGCGACGAACCAGTCAAAAACTTGCTTGTAAAGATCCTTCACTAAAGGTGATGCATTTTCAACTTGTTTGCCATGCACTTGGCGCACTTGCTCAAGCAGAATCCCTTGCTCGTAATATGATCGACAATAATCAAGCCTGCCCTGAATTAATACTTGCATCTTGTCCACCGACCACACAAACAGAGCCTCATCGTCCGAGCGCGCTTCGTAATCGCGCATGATCGCGACGAGATCCGGAAAATCAACCTTCATTTCTTTTTCAATTCGCGCCAAAGATTTAGCCTCGCGCCGCTTCTTCTCAGCACGCAGCTCCGGGCTGGCATAGGCGTTAATATCACCAGCATAAATCTCGACAATATCGTGCGCCAACGCATATTTCAAAATTTTGCCAAGGTCTAGGTCGAGGTTCAAATCCTCATAAATCTGCCAAGCCAAGAAAGCCACGCTAGCGCTGTGATGCAGGTCGCTCTCATCTTCGTCGAGGCCGGGCATGTAAACCGATCGCCGAATTCTCGAAAAGTCGTTGATTAGTTTTTGCAGATTAAGCAGTTTGGCGGGAGGAGGCGTCATTTATAACTCCTGCCTACCCTTCAACGCATGCGACAAAGTAATCTGATCAGCGTATTCGAGGTCGACACCGATCGGCAAGCCGCGCGCCAGGCGGGTGATTTTCAGTGGTTCTCGCGGTGGCGCATTATCGTCATTGCGAGGCGATTTATCGCCGTGGCAATCCATAGATTGCTTCGCGTTGCTCGCAATGACGGTGAGATCGGCTTCTTCTAGCTGTTTCTGAATGTAGAGCGCGGTCGATTCACCCTCGACGCTGGCGTTGGTGGCGAGGATGACTTCGCGAACGTCGTCGTCCTTTAACCGCTGAATCAGCTCAGGAATATGTAATTGCTCCGGCCCGACACCGTCAATTGGCGAAATGGCACCGCCCAACACGTGATAAGTGCCGCGGAATTGACCAGTATTTTCGAGCGCCAAAACGTCAAACGGCTCCTCGACGATGGCGACGAGTTGGCGGTTGCGCTGCGGATCGTCGTAAAGCGGTGAAATCTCCTGCCCGGAATTGATCAACGCAAAAGTTTTCGGGCATTGTTTGATCCGGCCGTGTAAATTTTCCAAAGCTGCCGCCAATTTCCGCGCGTCGCCGGCTGATTTTTTCAAAACCGCATAGGCATAGCGCTCGGCCGTGCGGGCGCCGACACCAGGCAACGACCCGAACGCCTCGATGAGGTCGGTCAATGCCTTCGGGAGTGCAGAATTCTGCATATTTTACATTCCCAACGAGCCCAAATTCCCCATGAGCGGTTTCATTTTCTCGGCGGCGACTTCTTGGGCTTCTTTCAAACCATCGCGGACGGCGGCCTTGATCCAGCCTTCCAACTCGGCGATATTGCCAAGATCGATCAGCTCCGGATCTAGTTTGACATCGACGATTTTTATTTCGCCATTGATCTGAATCACAACAGCGCCGTCGCCGGCCTCAACCTCGACCACTTCCCTGGCGAGTTCTTTTTGCGCCTTTTTCAGCTTCATCACCAGCGCCATTTGATCTTTCATTCCAGGCATAAATCCTCCTCTTATATTTACCTACACATTGTACCATATGATACAATGGTCGAGCAATGAAAAGCGACCTCGTGCAACAGATAACTCTGTACAAATATCGCTACGTCGTCAGTTTTGGGGTTTTGGCGCTGATCGCCCTGCTGGTCGTGGCCTGGCAGTTTTGGGTGTTGCCCGATGGCTTAACGGAATCGGAAATAGCGTCCGCCACCGCGGCGGGACACTTTTCGCCGACGCAGTTTTTGGGTAGCGTGGTCAATCTGCCTTGGACGATAATGCAGTGGCTGTCTATCAAATTGTTCGGCGCCACAATCTTGGCGTTTCGTTTGCCGGCGGTGATTTTGATGATTTTGTCGGCCGTTGGTTTGGTGTTGTTCTTGCGCAAATGGGCGCGCCAAAACATCGCCGTTGTTAGTGGTTTTTGGGCTGTTACTTCGATGATGTTTATTGGGCTCAGCCGATCAGGCACGCCGGCGGCCATGACTACCTTCCTGATCATTATGATCCTGTTGTCGGTGGTCACGATCCTAAAATCTGTCGAGGAATATGGCCAGGACAAGGCGGAAAACCAAGTGCGCCGTAGCTGGCAGACGCTCCTGGCCAAAATTATTGTTTGCGTGGCGTTGGCGTTATTATGCTATCAGGAAGCCGGCATTTATTTGGTGGCGTTATTCATCGCGGTCGGGGTGATCCACCCCAAAACGCGCCTAGTTTTTCTTAAAAGTAAACCCTGGAAAATCGCCGTTGGTTTAGCGGCTGGTTTCGCGGTGTTGGCGCCGCTGATTTTCGGCCTGGTGGCGAATGGTTGGTCGTTGATCAAAGATTGGCTGGCGCTAGACGGCGCGTGGTCGCTTGGGAATCTCGGCTGGTTGGGATCGGCGCTGGGTGGATTCGAGGCTGGTTTGGTCGGCGGTTTGGTGATTCCCGCGGTGACGTTGGTGGCTTTGGTGGTGGCTTTCTTGGGACTCATGAAAATCTGCGTCGATCGGCTATCGGCTAGGTCTTATTTGACGCTGGCACTCCTTTTGGTGACGCTAACGCTCGCGGCTTGGCGGCCGACGTTGGTTTATTTGTTGTTCGTGCCACTGACTTTGCTCGTCACGGTTGGCATCGATACCTTGATCCGCCAATGGTATGATCTGTTCCCGTGCAACCCTTACGCGCGGATTCTGGCTGTGGTGCCGCTAGCCATTATGATCGCCACGCTGGGATGGACGAGCATCACGCGTTTCGGTCTCAGCCAAAATTATGACGAGAGTGTGGTTTATCATTATAATCAGGAATTTATGGCGGCGCGTAATGTGCTGTCCAAGGACAAAGACGCGCGGGTGCTAGTGGTCGCGGCCGATCAGAAAAGTTTCTACGAGATCCTGGAGCGCGATTTCCCAGGATTAGTCGTTGCCACCAAACCACAAAGCGGCGCAAAAAACATAGTGCTAGGTTCCGCGAATGTCAAAAAGTCGGAAATCCCCAGCCACGTCACCACGAGTTCGCGCAGCAAAAACGCCGTGCTTCTCAGAGTTTACTAAACGCTATATATGGTGTGTCAGACGCTACATATAGCGTTTTTTTCGTCGTCGAAAAATCATTATGAAAATTAGAAGGACGCTCACAAAAGCACCCACAGCTCGCCCGAAAATATTAACAAAATCAAAATTCTCGGTCGCGGCAATGCCAAAAGTCACTATCAAGAAAAAAACAACCCAGGTGTAAAGGGACTCGCTGCGCGGATCTCGCCAAGTTTTGGTGATTGTCGGCACGAAACCGAGAGCGCTAGCCGCAGCAAGCAAAATAACTGAGATCACGGCCAGGTCTCGAGACAACAGCCACAAAACTAACGCGGCCAAGGCGAGTAGTAAGAATACGATATCAGCCCGCGAAAACTTACTAGATTTCCGATAATTGAAGAATGACAAAATCGTCACAACCAAACAGAAGGTCGTGCTAACTAGATACCCCCAAGAACCAGCATGCGCGCCATTGAAAAGCAAAATCATACCGCCGGTGCCGAGAACTAGCACTTGGATGAACCAAGTCACCGGATGCGGCTTGAGTTTGCCTTTGATCGTCGAAATGATTAGCGGAACATAAACCAACGCCGAGAGCACGACCGTGAGCGCGCCAAAAATCTCACGAAAATCGTTCATGTCTACTCGGATTTCTTATCTAGCGTCATAAACTTTAGCCGCTCGGGGTGGAAATAGAGCTCGACTCTGCCGGTCGGTCCGTTGCGGTGCTTGGACAGCAAGAGCTCAGTGATATGTTGGCGATCGGTGTCGGGATTGTAGTAATCTTCGCGGTACAGAAACAGCACTAGGTCGGCGTCCTGTTCGATCGAGCCAGATTCGCGCAGATCCGACAGCATCGGACGCTTGTCGGGACGTTGTTCGACCAAGCGCGACAGCTGCGACAGCGCAAGCACCGGCACGTCGAGCTCGCGCGCCAGCAATTTCAAACCGCGCGAAATCTCGCTGACTTCCTGGACGCGATTGTCACCATATTTACCGGCCGTCGACATCAGTTGCAAATAATCCACGATGATGAGACCGAGCGGCGTTTTGTGCGCCTGGCGGCGAGCCTTGGTGCGCATTTCGAGGATGCTCAGTCCCGGCGTGTCGTCAAAGAAAATCGGCGCTTCGGCCATCTCGCCCATGGCTTCGGAAATCTTGGCAAAGTCATCGTCGCTCAAATTACCGGTGCGAATATTCCAACTATCGACGCCCGACGCTTCGGCCAACATGCGATCGACCGTCTGGGAATTCGACATTTCGAGGTTGAAAATGAGCACGGCTTTGTTTTCTTTGGCCGCGACGTTATAAGCGATGTTCTGCGCCAGAGTTGATTTGCCCATGCTGGGTCGCGACGCCAAAATCACTAGGTCGGATTTCTGCAGTCCGGCCGTCAAGCGATCGAGATCACGAAAACCAGTTTTGATGCCGCGCAGTTTACCTTTGTCGCGATGGAGCTCCTCCATGCGGTCGAAACTCTCGGTCAAAATGCTCTCTATGCTCACCAGGTCGGATTTCTCGTTGGCCTCGCTCACCTGGAACAAACTCGATTCAGCCGTAGCCAAAATTTCGGCGATTTCGGCGCTGTCTGAAAAAGCTAGTTCGCTAATTTTCGAACCGGCGTTGATCAAGCGGCGGCGGATGGCGGCGGCGGACACGATGTCGGCATAAGAAGCGGCGTGAGCGCTCGATGGCACGTAATTCGTCAGCTCGGACAGATAGGTGGCGCCACCGATGGCTTTTAGGTCGTCGCTTTTTTTGAGCTCGTCGGTCAAAGTCAAAAGGTCGACCGGCGCGTGTTTTTCGTACAAACGGATCATGGCGGCGAAGATTTTTTCGTGGCGCGGATCGTAAAAGTCGATGGCGTGGACTTTATCGGCCACGTCCGCCAAAACTTCTTCGTCGATCAAGACAGCACCGAGCAGCGACATCTCAGCGTCGAGATTTTGCGGCGGGATTTTGCCGGTGGGCAAGGATTGTGCTTCCCGCGAGCCAGCCCCGCTGCTCACCAAACTACCCGCGACAGTTCGCTCGTCAAGCCCGTCGTCACGGGTCTCCTCGCTCGTCCTCGCCGTAGCTGAGATAGACTGTCGCGATTGGTTTGGTTCGCGCTCGTCATTACGGGATGAAGAAAATGATTCGGGTAGAGTCGGCAACTTAGCCGAAGCTGGACTCGCCTTCTCTTTCGCGTTATTCTTTCTCGCCGCAGCTTCAACAACCGGCGCGTCGGTTTTGCGCTCACCGCTCAAATCTGCACTAGTGGAACTATGTTTTGCCATTGTATACCACCTCTCCTCCGCCCATTATATCAAGAATTTGCGCTGCGGCCGAATTCTCGCGCACTGCTGATGCGGAAATCGTGATTTTTGGCGCGGAACCATAGAGTTTTTGAAAAGCTTGGCCGAGGACGTTGCGGAATTTGGCGGTGTCAGCCTTTTTTCGATGGAAGATTTTTGAAAAGTAAAGCGTCAGCCGGCCGTCGTCGTAATCGAAATCGGCGAATTTGAGCGTGGCCAAAACCGTCGGCTCGTCAAGATTTTTCACCTCCGCCAAAATGTCGCCCCAGGCGAAATTGGTCCGCATCTTGCTCGTCGAATCGTCTTTCTCGGCGAAAGCATCACCTTCCTCCGCGATCTTCTGCTCAATAATCTCAGCCAACTCGATGTCGGCTTTAGTCGAAGTGGCGACGGCAGCAGAAGTCGTCGGAACGCTCTTGCTCGCGGCGCTGGCTAATATGGCGGTCAATTTGATGTCCGGCGCCGAAGATCGGGCGACCTCTAATAACTTTTCAATCAAATCATACAATCGCGGCTTGTCGGGCGCCAATTTGCCGAGTTCGCGCAGGAGCTGGTCGACAATCAACGCCGGCGCCACGCCGTCACTAAACGAATCGTTCAACGTCGCGATCACGGTCGGCGCGTCGTGCGCGGTGATAGCATCGATGATCGTGGCAATAGTCGTCTCGGGCGCCAGCCCTAGAATCTCCTCGACCATCGAGCGCGTTACTCGGCCGCCCGAATTGGACAGTTGATCGAGCAGACCGATGCTGTCACGAAAACTACCCTGCCCGTGCTCAGCGATGAGATTGAGCGCCTCGTCGTCGGCCGCAATTTTTTCCTTATCGGCGATTTGCCTGAGGTGCCGCGCCATAATTTCGGTCGAAACGGGACGAAAATGAAAACGCTGAACACGACTAAGGACGGTGGCCGGGACTTTATGGATTTCTGTGGTTGCTAGGATGAAAACAATATGCGCCGGCGGCTCCTCGATAATTTTGAGCAGCGCGTTAAAGGCCGACGTCGACAGCATATGCACCTCGTCGATGATATAAATTTTGTGACTAGCGGCGGCCGGCGCGATGGCCGATTTGTCGCGCAGCTCGCGGGCGTCGTCGACCGAACCGCGGCTAGCGGCATCGATCTCGATAATGTCCAAATCAGCACTAGAATCATCGGCCGTGTACGGCGTGTTGTTGATGAGATGCGCCAAAATGCGCGCCGTCGATGTTTTGCCGGTACCGCGCTGGCCGGTGAACAAATAGGCATGAGCAAACTGGCCGCTCTGGGCGGCTGCCGTCAAAATCTCCGTGACCTGCGGTTGGCCAACAACCTCGCCCAACGTCGTCGGACGATAGCGGCGATATAGCGCGATTTTCCTAAGCGAAACCCCACTAGCGGATTTTCCCCTCTCACTCATGCGACCATTTTAACACGTCGAAAAAGAAAATACTGTAGTAATTTTTACAGGATAACTAACGCATCCATAGGCAAAATTAAGCATTTGCATTATAACATCTATTTAACGTATTGACAAGCAAACAATAGTGGCGTATAATCCGTGTAATAATTAAAGGATTGGAGAATTAGAGAATGGCGCCGAACAAGGGAAAAAAAGGCAACCAGGGTCAAGGTGGTAATCCGGGGGGGGGCAGGTCAAGAAGCAAACTCGGAGGCAGAGGGATGCGGTAAAAAGAGTTCATGAAAGCCGAGGCGAGGGTGAATATACCGGTAAGTCTCCTGAGGATGTTCATGCAGATAACCTAGAAAAAATAAATAAGATCAGGAGAGGGCGAGGGCTGGGTGCAGTAGCGTCAGATATTGTCGCAGCGCGGATTGAACCAGAGCAACTACAATCGCACGATATACCACTAACCTGGGCTCAAGAAAGAGCGGCAGAACAAAAAGAGAGACAAAAAGAATGGTTGCTTGAAATAAATAGGAGGGCAAAAGAAAAACTAGATGCGCAACGAGAAGAACGAGAACAAGCGGAGGCGGCAAGACAGGCTCGCTTAGATAAGGTGGAAGCAGCGTTGTTAGCGAAAGCAAAACTTGGTATGAAGGGGGAAGTTTTTGATGAATATAGGTGGGACGTACCAGCCGTTAACGAAATTCTAGTTGATAGATTCCTGGCGGAGCGCACGCTCGCGCGCAATGATCTAATGGCTATATTGGGCGAGCCTCATGGTTTGGATGTAGGGGGCATGGAGCGTGTCGTTGCTGATATTGTTCGGGAAAGCTTACGTAAGATTAGTCATATTTATCCACAACCCACATCGCTCTCTGAGGAACACATACATGTACCAACAAGATACGATTATAAAAGTAGAAGAGACGTCCCGATTTTTGATGTCGATGGTCGCCTACCAATCCATGACATATTAGCTGACATGGCTGAGCAGCTGAAGACTAAGTAACGACGCGCGCAATCCAACCCCAGTTTCGATGATGACGCCCACTGTTAGCTATATCTACAACACAGCCTCGACCGCGGCCCATTCGGCTTCGCGGTTGTCTTCGGGGACGATAATGGAGACTTGGTCGCCGATGTGGGCTTTGAAAAACGTCACGCTCGCCAAAAGGACGCGGAATTCTTTGCCGCCGGCCTCGACGTAATAGGCGCCGTCGTGTTGGACTAGTGTGCCGATGAGTTGGCGTCGGGCGACGGGGCCGATTTGCTTGTAAATGAACGAACCGTCCTCGGCGATGGTCAATTTCAGGATATCGCCCTCAACCAATTTCGATTTAGAGGCGTAATTGGCCGGCACGGGGTAGGCTTTGCCGTCGGCGTCGTGCATGGTTTGGCCGTCGAAAACGCCTTCGATGACTTTGCCGGCGACCTCTTCGACGGTGCGCGTTGGCAGATCGTCGTCACCGACCATGCTGTACAATAATTCTTTGGCGGCCGCCAGATTGGTCTCGGCCTCGTTCAACAGAGCACGCAAACGTTTGACTTGCTTTTCTGGCAGTAGTGTGTCGTTGGTGTCATTCTCGCTCATAACAGACTCTCGCTTTCTGTCTTGTTCTTAAGTTTCTATCTGTTCGTAATTATACGCCACGAGCTCAGTAAAGTCAACAACAATCTTTTCCACAATAAATTAAGAGGTCGTGCGCGCGGACGTTGTTTTTTTGAGGCATAAAGTTGCCGGGATGGCAAAAATGCTAGGGGGCTAGGTCAATGATGGCGTTAAGAGCCCACCTTGATTCTCGGCGGGATTTGACCGCCTTCAGGGTCGAATTTGCTGTAATTGATTTCTTGAGGAATAGGTTGACTTGTCTGTAAATTTCTCACTCTCATACTGAGTGCCAACCAGGTCGCCAACGAATGGTCGTCTGAGGGGTGGAGACCCGATACTGCTATCGCACCACCCTCTACAATAACTCCACCAGTTCGTACCGCGAAGCCACCTAGTATATGCGACAAATCGTGGCCTTCTATATCTACTTCGCCCGCTTCTGCTGAGGCCGTATTACGTCCCAAGGCAATTGCGCCCAAGGCTTTTATTACCGCAATTTCTTCAGGATTTCTGCCCTTTTCATCTTCACCGTACCCCTCAGGTTCGCGTAGCGTTATCGCGCCTTTAATTAGATTCTGCCGCAACGCCTGGAGTACCCGCGGGTCAACGTCAACTTCTACTCCCTCTCCTCTAGAAAGCGCATCATCAATCTTCAATGCTGTCTCGATCATGCCCAGCCTGGTTGCTTTAATGGAGAGCTTCTGAAGTTCTTCCCGACTAAGTTCTAGGGGGGGGTCTCCAAAGGCCGTTCATTTGAAACGTAGACAGCAAATACGGAGACATTCTCATTGCCGGCCGGAGATGAATGAACGGGAAGAACATCCTTCGCGTCTTTCATCTGATTTTGCATGTCGCTCATATTATATCCCCATTCTAACAAATAAATCACAAAGTGTCAAGCGCGGAGCGCGACTAAATACAAGAACCACCCCATCCGGGGTGGTTCTTAAGCAACAATTCGGGCATTTTTGACTAAACAAGCTCGACGGTGGCGCCGGCTTCCTCGAGGGTTTTCTTGGCGGTTTCGGCTTCGTCTTTGCTGACTTTTTCTTTGACCGGGGCGGGTGCGCCGTCGACGATGGCTTTGGCTTCGCCCAGTCCGAGGCCGGTGATTTCTTTGACGGCCTTGATGACGGCGACTTTTTGGGCGCCGGCGTCTTTCAATTGGATGGTGTATTCGCTTTTTTCCTCGGCGGCGGGTGCGCCAGCGTCACCACCGGCGGCCGAGCCAGCGGCGACTGCCACAGCCGCGGCGGCCGGCTCGATGCCGTACTCGTCTTTCAAAATGTTTTTGAGTTCGTTGACTTCCAAAACAGTCAACGCGGTTAATTCTTTGGCCAGTTTCTTGATATCTGTTGCCATGGTTTTCTCCTTAAAGTTTATTAGGTTGTGTTGCGTGAAAGATTTCTTTCACTCACTCGACGATTTTCGCGTCGAAAAAGTTGCTCCTAAAATCCAGGAATCACACTCCATGTATTCGTGCTTTCCTGAATTTTAATCGAGAAACTTTTTCCGGAAAATCGGAGAGGTCGTGAAAAGAAATCTCTGCACGCGAATGGTTGCTATTTTAGGCTTTCGCGGACGCCTCGAGGGCGTTGACCAATGAACCGAGCGGGTTCAGCGCGCTCACCACGTCGTTGACCGGCGATTGCAATGTCGCCACCACCTGCGCGATGAGTTCGTGCTTGCTCGGCAATTTAGCCAGCGCGGTGGTCTCCGCGGTGTCGAGGTTGTTGCCTTCGCTCGAAAATCCGCCGATCAACACCAGGTTGGGGTGTCCTTTCGCGAATTTGTCGAGCAATTGCGCCGGCGCGACTTCGTCCGTGGCGGAAAAGGCGTACAGGATTTGTCCCTTTAGCGCCTCGGTCGAAGTGTTTTTTAGCGTGTCGATTTGGCTCATCGCCACGCGCACCAGGCGGTTTTTGACCACTTTGATGGTCACGCCAGCCTCGCGAGCGGCGCGGCGCAACACCTGTAAATCTTTGACAGAAATGCCGGTGTATTGCGCAAACACGGCCATTTTGGCGTCACGCAAAATCTCGTCTAATTCAGCAACCAAAGTTTGCTTTTTGGCTTTACTAATCGCCATAAATTTCTCCTCTGGTTAAAGTTGTTTTACCCCTTTTTGGCCATTTCGGATTTGTTCCAGAATGACAAAACTAGGGATTTCGCCCGAATTGTTAAAGTTTTCGTCACCAAAATAAGAGAATTCATCTCGGCGGCAGATTAAGACCCCGTGGGATCAGCCGCTGTCTTTGATAACGCTACGAGAGATTGTAGCACAAAGCCGCGGGCGGTGCAAGGGGCTCCGGTTAGATCTTGCCCCTTCGTCTCCTAGGGGCGGCATCTGTCGCAGCTACTGCAGCTTCGCCCACACTTGTCTCGCCAAAATGTTCGACCTCCAGGCGTTGCCGCCAAGATTCGTGAGCGCTCCTCACACTCACCGAGTCTGGACGCCCCATATGTTTTTTGCGTTTAGTGAGTTCCTTAATGGCCGCCACCAGTCTGCTTATGTTGGATGACGCCTTATGACCTGCCTTGAATAGCCAATGAGCGATTTTGCCATCCCGCATAGCGGTACGATAATCCTCGGTTACACATTGGATTTCCATAGGTAGCTCAACGCCGTCATCCCTCGTGTAGATAAAGGTTATTTTAGCGACGTGCACGTCGTCATTTGTGTATTCTATGAATTTCTCACCTTCTCCCTCTCCCCATTTGAATTCAATCATGCCTTGTATGGTTTCTTCCGAAAGACCTATCTTAGACAAATGAGTGGAAAAATCCTCCGTGAATTTTTTTGTTCCGCGGATTTGAATAGCTTGTTTTCGAGAAGGCGCTGGTTTTGACCTATATCTAGAAGGGTCTATCGACTGAGCCTCGAGCAGATTCCCAACCATTCGCCCAAATATAACGTGCTGGTCGCTTTCATCCTGTGCCATGACTGTGACACCCACAATATCCATTATTAGTGTGGTAATGTCTGGGCTATTCTCTATTTCGTCTAAGATCTTCTCCGGAGTCTTTCCAGTCTTATCAGCCTCCTTCTTGACGTATTGCTTGATTTTCCAGCCAAGAGAACCGTCACTTTTTATGCGGTAACGAACTCGGTTCGAATCTCCTGCAGAACCCTCAATCCAACCTTCACCATATGTGATTCTGGACGGGGACTCGTCACTTTTAATTAAAGGATTAGTAGCAGCCGTAGAGCCAGATAATTCTTCTAAAACACTTTCCACGGCTGAATTGATATTTTCAGCCCCTGGCAAGTCTTTTTTAATTCGGCGGGCTAGTTCTAAACATCGCCGATCCGTATGAGTTCCAAAGGTCAGTCTTATTTCCTTTGCCATGCCGTCTAGTGCTATAAACAGGGCATCGAACCCCTGGCTTTCCGCTAAGTGTGCTAGAACCTCTTGGGCGAGCATTACTTCACGGAAAACCACCGGATTATTGAATTTATCCCTTTCGGTTGGGTCAGATAGAATTTGCGTCGCCCTGATAAGATCAGCAAGAGCTTCAACTGCCCTAATTAATGAGTTTTCCATATTGGTATCATGCAACACGTTCCGCATCCGGTCTGCCTGGACTAGATTGCTGACATCGGCTGTCGACCATGTAGATTCATCAATTGGTTTATGTTCCACTTGCTTTAACACAAAATCCACCAGACCCCCCTCAGGCAGGACAAGTTTCCCAAACTTAAACTTGGTATTCAGTTGTCCGTAGAAGTGCTTTATAAAATCTGCGATTTTTCGTCGGTGTCTCCCGAGATCATATGTATAGGTTAATTCACGCTCAGGTGATAGCTCGCATGGAAAAATCTCATCAAATGGCTGCTTGCTTTTCAGATGGTTTTTGTATGGGTTGTCATGAATGTTCTCAGGCTCGACATAAGAATGGGGGGGGGATTTAGCGAACCAACTACCATCACCCGTTTCGTAGTGATTCCTAGTCCACTCGCAAAACATTTTCCAAGCAGAACGGAATATTTCCCCAGTTGCTGGAATGAGCCGTAAGTCTTCACGAGTACCATCAAATATCGGGCCTAACATGGCTGTATAATAAGTGAACGGATTTAGCTTTCTATCTTCGCCGTCAATACTACTATCAACGCCAAATTCTTTGAGCAATTGATTTATTAAATTTAGCCGTTCATATAAAGCATCTCGTTCCTCAGGACTTTTAAACGGATAATTCTCGTAAATCTTTATAACCAGCTCAGTAGCTTCAAGAATAATTGCTTCTCATGATTGGATGGCAGCCGCTTTGTAACGGGCGTGACGCCCACGTGGGCGTCCTCCTCTAGGAGTACTTTTCTGGGGATCCATATCTCTCTATTATAGCACATTTCATGCTAAAAAACAATATTGCGGATCTGTTACAGATGCTGACGAATTTCCGTCTGAATATCATCGATCGACCGCATTTTCTCAGCTGCAGCGTCCCAACAGTCAATCGCCACGAAATTGTCAGGGTAAAATTTCAACAGTTCACGATAAGCGGCGGCGGCGTTCTTCAAATGATCGGTGTCCTGTTCGTGCAGGTCACGGGTTTTTGCGGTATAAGAGCGAGCGGCTTTCTTGTCAACGTTGGACTGGGCTATGACCTCGGGCAATAGCAGCACAAAGTTTCGGTCTGGGTGCAGAATACCAAATTGATTAAATTCCAAGTCCATTTGCTCCTCATAAAACTGGTGACGTTTAGCCGCATCGGCGATTTTACCGCCCTGATGTGCCAGATTAGACGCGACATAGCGATTGGCCACGATGTAGCCGTCCATGTGAGATGCGACAAAGGCGTCAATTTCCGGTTTGGCTTGCCAGCGGTCAAAAGCATAGAGCATAGACGCTAAATCGGGCGCAACATCCGAGCCATACTCACCGTTCAAATAGCGCTCGACGTAACGCGCAGAGGCTTCACCATAACGCGGGAAATCTAGTTCCAGGACAGGCTTTTTCAACTTGTCGCGAATGTATTTAACTAACAAGTCAAACTGGGTTTTCTTGCCTGTGCCGTCTATGCCCTCGATCACAATAAAACGTGTCATTTCCCGACAATTTTAACATGGAATATGGTACAATGGAAACATGGAACAAGTGAGGGCGATAATTGTGGCATATACGGTGCCGAATCGTGTTATCGGTGATCACGGCTTGATTCCGTGGCTGGGTCGGATGCCGGCGGATATGGAGCACGTGCAAGATTTGACGACTGGTAACGCGATCATTATGGGGCTGAACACCTTTAACTCGATTGTTAGGCCGCTGCCGAATCGACAGAATATCGTGCTGTCGGCCGACAAAATGGTTATTGACGGCGTTGATATCGTAGGTAGTTTTGACGAGGCATTTTCCGCAGTAGAATCCGGTCGGACACTCTTTATTTTCGGCGGCGCCAGCGTTTACAAACAAGCCCTAGAGCAAGATCTGGTTGACGTAATTTATGCCACAGAAATTCACGGCGAATTTTCGGGCGACGCATTCTTCCCCGCTCTGGATTTGGATGTCTGGCGCGAAGTTGAGAGGCAGGATTTTCCGGCGGACGAGAATAACGTTTTTCCCTATAGTTTCGTAATTTATAAAAGAAAGGATCAAAATGTCAAAGACTGAAGCATTAGCAAAACGCGGGGTGTCAATTTGGTTGGATGATTTGTCGCGCGAGCGGCTGAACACGGGCAGTTTAGAAGAATTAATAAAGACTAGCAATGTTGTCGGAATTACAACGAATCCGTCGATTTTTCATAAAGCTATCTCTGCGGCCGGATCCTACGACTCGCAGATTCGAGAATTAGCGCGGGTCGGCGTGCAGGCCGAAGAGGCCGTCAAAGCCATGACGACGGATGATGTGCGGGCGGCGCTCGACATTTTTCGGCCGATTTTCGATGCTACCGACGGCGTCGACGGTCGCGTTTCTATCGAAGTCGATCCGCGTTTGGCGCACGATTTGGAAACGACCGTGACTCAGGCGATTGAGCTGGCGCACCTAGTTGATCGGCCAAACGTCATGATAAAAATCCCGGCGACGCGCCAATGTTTGCCGGCTATCACGGAGGTCTTGGCCGCGGGAATTTCGGTCAACGTGACGCTGATTTTCTCGGTTGAGCGATACGCGGCGGTCGCGATGGCCTTTAAAAAAGGATTAGAAGAAGCCCTGAAAGCCGGCCGCGACATCAGTCAAATTCATTCGGTAGCGTCGTTTTTCGTGTCGCGCGTCGATAGCTCAGTCGACCCGCAACTCGAGGCGATCGGCAGCGATGAGGCCTTGGCGCTGCGCGGCCGAACAGCCGTAGCGAACAGCCAGTTGGCCTGGAAAGTCTTTGAGGAGAGTTTCTCGGACGAAACTTGGCGAAAATTAGCGGCCGCCGGCGCGCACAAACAACGCCCCTTGTGGGCCTCGACGAGCGTGAAAAATCCTGAACTTCCTGATACGTTTTATGTCGATTCACTCGCCTACGCGCCTTCCGTCAACACCATGCCCGAAGCCACACTCAAGGCCGTGGCTGATCATAGCGACGCGGGGCTTTACCCGGGGGCTTCCAACGATGCGGCTGAGGTTATTTCGCAAATCGAGGGTTTAGGAATCTCGCTCGATCAAGTGACGGACAAACTAGAAACCGACGGCGTAGCGCAATTCGTGACGGCTTGGCAGGATTTGTTGGATGACGTGGAAATGCGGCTTAAAAAAAGTTTGAAAAAGTAAGGAGAAAACATGTCAAAGTTTGATGAGCAATATCTGGATCTGTGTGAAAGAATTCTGGAAAACGGCGAGAAGGTTTCAAATGATCCGAAAGTTGCCGATAAAAAATTGAAGGAAAACGCCGGGACGAACTTTCCCAATCACCTATCGCAGACGTTGAATCCGATCGTGACTTATCGTTTGCCGCATCAGACTCTGCAATTCAATTTGGCCGAAGAATTTCCGATTTTGACCACGAAATATGTGGCGTGGAAAGCGGCGATCATCGAAATGTTTTGGATTTTTCAGGCGCAAAGTAACGACGTGCGCTGGCTGCAGGAACGTGGCGTCAAGATCTGGAACGAATGGAAAATTGATGAAAATGGTGATTATCTAGGTAAACATTTCGGCTCTGAATTCGCGCACACTATCGGCACGGCTTATGGTTGGATTGTTAATCGTTACAAATTGACGCAGGGGCTGATCGAGACGCTGAAAAATGACCCGAACAATCGGCGCATGGTGATCAGTTTATGGCAGAACGAGTTCTTGCCGACGGCTGCCCTGCCTTCTTGCGTCTGGAATTCGCAGTGGAACGTGACGAACGGTCGGTTGAATGTGTTGGTGGCGTCGCGGTCGACTGATGTGCCGCTCGGCCTGCCGTTTAACATCACGCAGTATGCGGCGTTTTGTCATCTGTTGGCGCAAGTTTGTGATCTGGAACCGGGTTTGATGACTTTTGTAACGAATGATGCGCATATTTATGAAAACCAAATTGACGGGATCAAGGAACAGCTGCGGCGGCGGGATGAGAAATTGGCGACGGATGGCAAATTGTTCGACGCGCCGAAACTTTGGGTGAATCCAGATATAAAGGATTTCTTTAAGTTTGACAATTCGAAAGAGTTGTTGGATGTCCGTTTAGAAAATTACGAGCATCAGGGGAAAATCTCTATGTCAGTGGCGATGTGAATCTATCAATGCCGAAAATGTCGCATACTAGTCACCACCATGGCGATGCCATATTTGTCGCAGGCGTCGATGGAGTCCTGATCCTTGATTGAGCCGCCGGGC